>Ga0209099_1000014_pt1 | contig 210177 bp, 136 predicted proteins | sample AD_JPNHW2_MetaG_FD_184430 | JGI IMG/M metagenome (GOLD analysis project Ga0209099, IMG submission 184430) | Active sludge microbial communities of municipal wastewater-treating anaerobic digesters from Japan - AD_JPNHW2_MetaG (SPAdes) (version 2) | ecosystem: Engineered > Bioreactor >...
AGCATCCAAATCCTTATAGGAAGTAAAAAGCGCCATAGTGCCTACATTGGTAGTAGTTAAAATTTGTTCCAGACAACCCAATGCCTGGCTTTGAAAGAACTTATCCTTATGTTCAGGCAAAAAACTGCCGACTAACAATAACGACTGTTTATCATAATCAAAAGGTGATTCCACAATGCTCTGAGCTACATTCTTTGCGCTTACCAAACTTAAGCCCGATTGATTTAAGAAAAACTTGAAAGAGCCCCTGATAGATAAAGTGGCAGAAGTGCAAACAATGCAAGGTATCTTATTATAAAGTAAACTATTAAGATGAGCCGATACTTCCACTGGAGCATAACAAAAAGTGCTGGTGGGAATATTGCGTTCCGAATTGGAATCGTTTTCAATCCATAAAGCATAATTATCCAAATCGGGATTGAGCAGGTCTAAAAGCAAACTTTCCGTTTCTGCATAGCGCAGCAGATAGCCGTTCAAATTATCCTTCAGAACATCCAAATCCTTCACTTGATTGCTGTTGAATGTTCTTAGCACATTATCCAGAGCAGTAAGGTCTTTTAGAATATCTTTGAAGGCAAGTGATAAATCCTTTAGGAGAGCACAAATATCCGCAAATGCATCCAGGTTCTTGATCCGTAATTTATTATAACTTTTGGCTTCTTTACAGTAATCTGCAGCCAAATTAAAAAGATTGGTGATCACTTGACGCTGGGCTTCAATTTCCATTGTCAATTTGGCACAAAGGGTCTCTATATGTGTCTTTTGCTCATTGGTCAGCACGCTTTTATGCATTGTCTGGGTCAGCAGAGACAAAAAGCCCCCGGCATATTTTTTGGAAGGATGTGCCAACTGATTGAACAAACTGTTAAGGTCAACATACCCTAAAGTGAAACCCAGATTTTTGGAAGCAGCAGCCATCAGATTGTGTGCTTCATCAATAACCAGATATTGATACTCACCTAAAGTAGAATTATCCATTTGAGCATCTGCCAGCAGCAATGAATGATTGATAACTACAATAGATGCCGTTTCAATATTCTTGCGTAATTTCATTACATAACAGGTATGAAAGAAAGGACACTTGCGTCCTCCACACAGATAGCGATCGGAACAAATCTTATGCCATAAACCGCTAAAACGGTTTTTATCAAACGAAGAATTCTCAGAAACATCACCTGTATGAGTCCGTTCCTTCCACACCATAAGATTTAGCAAACCATAAGCATCGTAAGAAGTTATCCCTCTTGTCTGTTCCTGTAAAAGTTCCTGCCAGCGTCTTTCGCAGATATAATTTTCCCTGCCTTTCACTAAGACCGCTTTGAAGGATAAAGGCAGAATCTTTTTCAGTTGCGGTAAATCCTTGAAAAACAGCTGTTCCTGCAAATTTTTGGTGTTGGTGGAAACAACTACTTTCGTTTTATTCCGCTGGCTGAAATCAATTGCTGGAACCAGGTAGGCAAAGGATTTTCCTACTCCCGTTCCCGCTTCTACCACCAAGAATTCCTGTTTGGCAAAAGCATTGGCAACCTGTTCTGCCATAGTCATTTGACCCGCACGAAATTCAAAATTGGGAAATTTTGAGGCAAAGATTCCGTCATCGGCAAAAATCTCCGGAATACTCTTTATGGAGCCGGTAACCGTATGTTCTATTACATTATTCAGTTCATTTTTTAGCGGAACCGGCTTGTCTCCTGAAAGAGCTGTAGAACGCTGCTGCTTCACAATCCATTTCAAATATTCATATAAACCGCTGTTAAGATTTGCCTGCATTGCCAAATCCTGTAACCGGGCATTAAGTAAATAGCCATAATGCGCTAATATATGATTAGTTAAGGCATTAAAAAGCTTGCCGGTTGCCAAAGCATCAGCATCTGCCCGGTGAGCATTATCTAAATCAATTTCAAAAAAGGAAGCCATCGTATTCAATTTATGGTCTGTAGTATAAGGCAGATAAATACGCGCTATTTCTGCGGTATCCCAAAACACATTATCCAAGGGAAATTCTCCACCCCTAACCAAAAAATGATTGATGAAATTAAGGTCAAAACCGATATTATGCCCCACCAAAGGACTGCTTCCTATAAAGCGGCAGAAATTTTGCAATACTTCATTTATCGGAGGTGCGGTTCTTAATTCTGCAGCAGAAATATGCGTTAAATGCTCAATAAACTTAGGAACTTTCCCCTTGGGCTTAACCAAGCTGACATATTGGCTAATAACTTCTTCGCCTCTAAAGCGAATGGCGGCTATCTGAATAATTTCATCCCAATCGGCATTCAAACCGGTAGTTTCAATATCAATAGCCACGAATTCCAGCTGTCCCAAAGGTAGCTGAAGACCTTGTTTTTCGGTATAGTTAACCTTGCCGTTAGTATTTTCCACCAAATTTCCCTATGTTCTAATCTTCTTCTTTATAGAGGTTATAACGCTGCATTTTTTTAATTAAGCCCTGGCGTGATAAACCCAATTCTTTTGCTGCCTGGGTTTGATTCCATTGAAATTTCTCCAGTGATTGGGATATTAATTTGCGTTCCAGTTCTTCAATGGCTTCTTTCAGGTTTTTCTTACCCGCCAGCATAGCAATTGTATTACTGTATTCAATATGACGGTAAACTTCTTCGCTGAAATCGCTGGGTTTAATAAATGTATTGGCTTCCGCCAAAGTTACAGCTCTCTCAATTTCGTTTTCCAGTTGACGCACATTTCCAGGCCAATCGTATTGCTCCAAAACCTTCATAGCTTCAGTAGTAAAGCCGGGAACATTTTTATTCATCTTTTTATTGTATTTATCCAGAAAATGAATTGCCAAGAGAGGAATATCGCCAGTTCTGTTTTTCAAGGGGGGCACATCAATGCGGATAACATTTAAGCGGTAATAAAGGTCTAATCTAAAATCTCCTCTTTTTACCCTTTCCATCAACGGTGTGTTAGTGGCACAAACAACCCGGACATCAACTCTCTCTGTTTTTGTAGCTCCCACCCTTTTAATTTCACCTTCCTGCAAAAACCGCAACAGTTTGGATTGAGTGGATTGACTGATATCGGCAATTTCATCCAGGAAAAAAGTTCCGCCGTCGGCTACTTCAAATAATCCCTTTTTATCATAAGCAGCTCCAGTAAAAGAACCCTTCACATGACCAAAAAGTTCGCTTTCCAGTAAGGTCTCGGGCAGGGCACCGCAATATTGAGCTACAAATGCCTTATTTCTTCTGTTGCTGCTATAGTGTAAGGCACGCGCTATCAATTCTTTACCGGTTCCGCTGGGACCTTCTAAAAGCACGGTTGTAGGGGTATCTTTCACCTTTTCAATAATCTCAAATATCTTCATCATTTCGGGGCTTTTTCCGATGATATTGGCATAGATATTATTGGAGCTAAGCTGTTCGCGGATAATATTATGGCTCTTTTCCAGATTAGCGCTGAGAATATTTTCTATAATAACGATAATTTGATTTGCCAGTGCGGATAGCAGGTTGATAATGCGTTCAGAAAAATATTTGGAACCGCTTTTACAGAAAAGAAGAACCACCCCTAAAGTATTTTTTCGGATGGATAGAGGTATTGCCAAAATGTTATTGTAACTGGGTGCGAAGTGCGGTTGCTTGATGTTTTTCAGTTTATTGTTCTGAAACACTTCGTAGCAAATATTCTGAAACTGGTCGTGATATTTATCATCGGGCGAAAAGTTTTTATAAATCCTATATTCCCAGGCATCGGGTAAACTGGGATTGGGATGCAACAAAAGCATTCCTCCATCGGCATTGGCAATTTCCACTAAACTGGTTAGAGATTGTTCAATCAGCACATCCAAATCGGTTATGGTATTCAGGTTTTGGGTTATTTCATAGAACTGATTCAACAGGTTTTCTTCAAACTTCACTTCTTCCATTTGGGAAGAATACTCCCGGGATATTTTTTGCATCAGGATGTCGTTTTGTTCCAGTAACTTGATAGAGCCGTATTTTTCAATTATCTTGCGGTTATTTTTCAAAATCTCCAGTGCCTGTTCCCATTCTTCCATATCTAAAAGCACACCGGCAAGTTCATAATTGGCTAAGGATAGCTCATAGTTATTGCCTGCTTCTACAAAAAGACGGATTGCTTCATTCAGATAATTTTTGGCTGCTTCCAGATTTTTGCGTTCCAGCAAAGCGCGCAGGTAATAGGAACGGCCGGTTTCATAAGATAGATTTTGTTCCGTTGCCAGTTTTTGGGCTTCCGCCAGATAATAATCCGCACTTTCAATATTGCGGGTTAAGATAAAGTAATATGCTTGTTTCAGATAGCCCTCAATGATTTTATCCCGGGCTGCAATGTTTTTAAAGAAATCCAAGCTCTCCACCAGATAGCGATATGCCTCTTTGAATTTATGCAATTTGGTAAAAACGCTACCCAGGTTGCCATAAAGTTCTGCCTTTATATAATCATCCGATACGGCAGGTAACAATTCCAAACCCTTAATATAAAGATCATAAGCCAGGTTCAGTTCATCCTGTTTTTCATAGACCTCACCGAGGTTATTGAAACTGCGCAGAAGCCCTTCATTAAATCCGCTTTCCTGCGAGAGCTTGATTGCTTTTTCATAGTAGGCAATGGATTCTGGCCAATCCCCTTTCTTAAAATATAAGCCACCCAGGTTATTTAGCGAGGCAATCGTATTTCGCTGAAAACCAAATTCATTAGCTATATCCAATGACTTTTTTAAAGCATCTAAAGCACGGTCATAGTCACCGTGATCCATTAAAGTTACGCCAATATTATTATAGATATTGGTTATATTATAGGGTTCTACTAAAAGTTTCTGAATTTTAAGCGCTTCTTCCAGGTAGTATAGAGATTTTGCCGGATCGCCTTTATCATCCATCAAACCACCCAGGTTATTGTAACAAACAGAAATACCGTTTAAATTATAATATTTCTTTTCCAGCTCCAAACTCTTCAGAAAATAGGTTTCACTCTTTTCCCAAAAGCCCTGACACATATACAGAACGCCCAAATTGTTGTATATGGCAGCCAAACCGCTATGGTCTTTGGCAAGAGAATATAGCGTTTCCGCTTCGTTGAAAACCTCTTCCGCCTGCTCCCATTCATTGATGTAATAATGTATTTTACCGCGTATTTTTTTTGCCTCGGCTTGAACACTGTGTCGTTGTTGCTGATTAGTAATGCTATTAGAAGAATGTCCGGCTAAATCCAGGGTCTGAAATGCCTCATTGAATAGTTCGCTCTCTGCTTGAACATCTGCTTTCAGCAAAAGGATTTTCACCTTCCAGTAAGGGTCTATCGTGGCGGGAGAATATTGCTTGATAATTTCCAAAGCAAACGCAGAAGAATTAACCGCATAAAGGTCATTGGCAAGTTTATAAACAATTTGCTCTGCAGGAATATTGTTTTCCGTAGAAATATGCAATGCCTGCCGATAATGATCTATCGCTTTATCCTTCTGGTTTAAGGCAGAATAGGCATCGGCAATTTTTTGCGTGCTGGCTAATCTGCCGGCAGGGGATTTGGTATGGCTTAAAATATATTCTTCCAGTTTCAGCACGCTTTCAGAATCGTTTATTAAGGAAAGTCCGGAACTCACTTTGGCAAAAAGAGCTGCAGTGTATTTTTTATTCAGGATCTGCAAGGAAACTAAAATCTGGGGATATTTATTCTTGTCCTTTTGCAGAAAATCCAGCAGCTGATTATATAAATCGCCATTAGCCGTGTTCCAGTTATTTTTCAACCATTCTGAAAATGCCTTTTTCTTTTGCAGCGAACATCCCTTCTCCTGATTGGAAATTAAACCGGTATCAGTTAAATAAGCCAAATCGGCTTTAAAATTTTTGGGCTTATCCAATGCCTTGGCTAAATCTGCAATGCTAAAACCATCTAAAATATACATCGCTGCCAAGATTTCTTTCTGCGAGGCAGTTAATGCTTCCAGGGTCTCATAATAAATCTGTTCCGCATCAAAGGTCTTTTCCAGGTAAGGACTTAAATTGAATTTCCCCTTCGGCTTTTGCTCCTTCATCTCCCGCAAAACCTTTTCTATAATCATCAGGTTACCGGAAGTTATTTTCTGAAAGATTTCGCTTTCACTGCTACCCGCAAAATTCTTCTCCGGAAAGGTCAATTGTAAAAGAGTTTGACAATCATCTACCCCTAAAGAGGGAATATTATCTACTTCGGAAAAAGGAAATAACCGCTTTTGCGAGAAGACCACAATTTGGATTCCCGCATCCGGTAAATATTGAACCAGATATTGTAAATAATCACGCGTATAATTATCCAGAACATCACTATCATCAATCACCAATAGAAATGGTTGAAACAGTTCCATCCCGTTCAAACGCTCCGTAATATAAAAGAAGAAATCGTATTTGTTTACCGAGTTTATATTATCCCGAAATTCCTGATAATAACCATAGAGGTCTTCTTCCGTCACCTCTGTAATCACTTGAATAAGCTCAGAAAAATGATTTAACACAAGAGGATGAGGAGAAAAATAGATCTTCCTGGCATAAATATCTGCCACACTTTCCATTAAGGGCTGAACAAAATGACTTTTTCCGGAACCCGATTTGCCTACTATCTCAATTAAATGACTCTTTGCATTGTCATTTAAGTAACCCCTTGCCCTGGAAAGCGCTATTTTATTCATTATATAGGCGTCCAGCTGCCGGGTTATGTTTTCTGCCATTTTTTTCATACCTCTTGGAGATTTTGTTTACAATGCACCTGTAAATAGAGTTGACAACCTGTCAAGCAAAAAGTGTAATTCTGATGTCCCCCTTTTTTTTGCCGCTAAGGGCGACATCGCAATGGTAACCTCCTGGTCAACCTCTTCTTGTGCTTGAACAACGAGGACTTCGTCCTTCCGAATGAAAAAGCCCCCTTAGGGCGACACAAAAATAGCGATGGTGGCGTAAGCCCCTCGGGAAAATAATGTTATTCAATTAAACTAATCGTTTTTCCTTCAATTTATCCTCACCCCAATGCTATTTCAGAGTTGCTTTAACTTCTTCTTCGGTTATTATATTATGATGACCCTCTTTTAAAATGGAGGGATTTAAACACTCTATAAAAAAAGTATTGACTTAACTCATATAGATTAATATCAATGTTTTCAGGTGTAAATTGTCACCCAAATGGATATAACCCAAGCCCAAAATCGCTACCGGAAGTGAATATGCCAGCCAAGAATGTTGATGGACAGCTTAGAATGCTTGTCAGCTCGCTCAACCTACTACAAGGAGATTTTGGCGAAAATTTCTGCTGAAATGCCGGCTGAAGTTGCAGATAATTTTGATTGAAAATGATGGAGTAATAAATGTTTAAAGAGTCCGAGAGTAACTCTTCAATTTGCAGTCCAATCCGTGCAATGCTAAGCCATATCTCACTTATTTTTTTCATTTGTCTATGCTTCTTATCAGCCGTCCATTCTGAATTGAATGCCAATGATCATGTCTGCGGTTCCTACTCCCGGTTAAATGTATTTCAAGAAGATTTTGATTACTTCTGTAAAGTAATTCTTGATTCTCATCCTGGCATTAGCTTAGAGCTTACTAACTTTAATCAGAATGCTGCAACCTTGAAAGATGAACTCGCCACAGTAACGGATACCCTTCAATTTGAAGCCAAATTAAGAGCTTTTGCCCATAATTTGCTGGATGGACATACCAGAGTTTCATCATTATCCAATCAAAGCTCATTTTCTTACCCCATTGGCTTGTGGTGGCATAAATCGGGATGGTATGTGGAAATGATTTCAACAGAGTTCAAAGAATTGATAGGTAGTAAAGTAATCAGTATTAATGGCATAGATGCTGAGACCTTTATGACGAAGCTTATGCAGTTAACCACCGGAGAGAACATCTACTGGTTCCGAGACCAAGTTTCATTTTTGCTTAGGAACTCTGCCAATCTACGAGCATTGAATTTGAACAGTTCAGATGGGGCTTTACACCTGATCCTTGAAAAGGATGGAACTACCTTTGAAATCAACATTAAGGAAGCCGAAAAACACTCCCTTTGGGAACAGCAAAAAATCGGAGTTACTGCTCCTCGTAAAGAGAACTATTGGGGCAAAGCCCTTCCAGAAAACAATGTATATTACCTCCAATTCAATGCAATGTCAGATACAGCAGCAACATCCGATGCTCCATTTTCAGGGTGGATATCATTCCTCAAAGATACCTTTGCTGTTATAGACAGCTTAGAGATAGATAATCTGGTTATTGATTTAAGAAACAATGGCGGTGGCAATTCTCTTATGGGAGATATACTCCTTTCTTTTTGTGCATTGCCCGATTCTATTTACTACTTCGGTGGGAAGATGCAGATAAGTGATTTGGTGCTAAAACACTATGGAATGGATCTGACTTCAATGAATAATGCCTTATCTTCGGACTTTGGTTATGAGGTTGTGGAATCAGAACTACCTTATTCCGTGGTATTCTATGATTGTAAATCTCCGAAGCTTAGACCTCCAACTCTTGCTGACATAGATCCCAATGCCGGAAGCTATGATTCAATAAAAAAGTATAATGGTAAACTGATCCTGCTAACAGGAAGCCACACATTCAGCTCAGCAGTGATGTTTGCAACACTTTGTCAGGATAACGAACTGGCTATAGTTTACGGAAGCCCTACCGGAGGAAAACCATCCACTTATGGTGAGGGATTAGGATTTAAACTTCCCAATACAGGTATTATGTGCAGCGTGTCAGTAAAATATTTCCAAAGACCTGATATCCATAGAGATCCCTCTGACAGTTTATACCCGGATGTTAATATCCCTATCAACCCGGAAGAACATTTTTCAACTACCGATCCGCTATGGGAAAGGGTTTTACAAGACATAAGCAATTAACCCATAAAGGTTTATAGCAATAGGATAGGATATAAAAAGCGAGCCAGCGTTTTTTTTTGCTAAGGAGCAATAAGACATTAGAAACATTATATAATTTGTAGATGGCAATAAAAAATGGTACGAGTTGGCAGCGAAAAGTGATACACTTGAAAAAAAAGGGAGAACAAACTCTTCGCCTTTTGCTATATGCTTGAAAGATCATAGGGCAACATCGCAATGGTGACTTCCTGGTCAACCTCTTCTTGTGCTTGAACGACGAGGACTTCGTCCTTCCGAATGAAAAAAGCCCGTAGGGCAACACTTTTATAGGAACGGCGGCATAAGCCCCTCGTAAAAGGTAAGCTACAGTATCTTTTTATCCTTCTTCCCCATTCCTGAAAGCCCCTTAGGGCGACACAAAAATAGCGATGGTGGCGTAAGCCCCTCGTTTAGTGTAAGCTACGGTATTTTTTTATCCTTTTCCACCATTCCTGAAAGCCCCTTAGGGCGACACAAAAATAGCGATGGTGGCGTAAGCCCCTCGTTTAGTGTAAGCTACGGTATTTTTTTATCCTTCTTCCCCATTCCTGGAAGCCCCTTAGGGCGCAACCTCTTCTTGTGCTTGAACGACGAGGACTTCGTCCTTCCGAATGAAAAAAGCCCTTAGGGCAACACTTTTATAGGAACGGTGGCATAAGCCCCTCGGAATGAACATTTTTATTATCAAACCATTTGCTTCTCTTTTCATTTATCCGGAATCCAGTGCTTTTTCACAAGTGCATCAAATTCTTCTTGTAGTAAGGTAACAGAAGTCCAACTATTTCTTTTCGGGTTATTAGATACATTGAGGTGTAGGTATCTTGCCAATCCTGAATTTGAGTTTGTTATAATGCATACCGTTAAATTCCAGTATCTTATCATTTTCAATAATCTCAAAACCGATACTACGAGCCAAACGCACCATCCTTTCATTACCAGACCAGGTTTCACAGTAAATGTTTTCCACTCCATAGTTTTCAAATATGTATCCAACCCACAATTGCAATGCTTCCTTGCCAATTCCCTTAGCCCAATAATTCTCCTCCGGGATGGAAATGCCTACCGCCAGAAAGCTCGGATTTCTTTCTATGAGGTAAGAAGAAACCCAACCAATATGGGTGCTATTTACTTCTATTTCAAAACGCGTTCTTATCTCTTGAGGTTCTTTTGAAAGTTGATTAGATAGCCGCTGTATAAAGTTCTGAGCAAATATATCACTCATTTCTTCCCAAGGTGCATCCCATTTTGTCCATTCTTGCCCTTTCGTAAACCATTTTCTATAATCATTCAAGTCAGCAACGGTAAGGTCCCGTAGGGTAACTTTTTGTCCTTTTATTTCTTTGACCATCTTAAATCGTTCCAATGATGAATTTGTATTCCAGATATTCTTTCCAAATCATCTCAAAGTCCGAGCAGTTAGATTTTTGTGTTAATCCTTTTTTACTTAGGGCTTTGTAAGCATAGCCAGCAGCACATAAGTATTTGTATTTGCATCTCTGGCATTCGTCAATACCTCTTTGTCAGATTAACTATATGCTAATATAATCAAGCTTATGATTTTGCCAAGTGATAAATTATTAACATAACTCAATCCACTTTACCTTTTATTCAAAACGCTCATGCCATTATTGCTATTTTTTTGTCGCCCTTTGGGGCTTTGGCAGAGGGGGAAGAGATAAGAGTTTAATTTTCCGCATTTTTCGAGGGGCTTACGCCACCATCGCTATCATAGTATCGCCCTTTGGGGCTTTTTCAGAGAACATAGTTATAAAATGTAATCAGGTATCTTCCTTTTTTCGAGGGGCTTACGCCACCATCGCTATCAAAGTGTCGCCCTTTGGGGCTTTTTCAGAGAACATAGTTATAAAATGTAATCAGGTATCTTCCTTTTTTCGAGGGGCTTACACCACCATCGCTATTTTTGTGTCGCCCTTTGGGGCTTTGGCAGAGGGAGAAGAGATAAGAGTATAATTTTCCGTATCTTGCAATATATTTAACACGCTTTTTGAGAAACAGGATGGTATATATTTATTTTGTCGAAAGAACCGGCTAATCCAAACCACAGCATACAATTAGCATACGAAATAAATTTCATTCCCTAAGAGAACCTGGAATTCTCTCAATAACTCTCCGATATGACTCCCGTATCGTTCTCGTATCGCGATATGGGAACGATACGGGAATCTCAATAGCCGCATACCGCAAAAAAACGGGAATTGTTAAACAACTATTTTGGGGATGGGAAAAAATAATTGTTGTTGATAGTTTTTTTCGCTTTTTGGCGTTGATATTCTATACCGTGTAAATAGAGGGGGATTGATGGTTGGGTTGTAAGGGTGCAGGTTCTTGTTTTAACTCACAATTTTTCAGATTTCAGACCAGCTATAAAGCGGTTGTAAGTGAACTAAAAGTGTGGGATGTGGTTACATTGAAGGCAGGTGAAAATTGTAAGTCAAAACAAGCTGGTAACCAGTTGTAGAGCGGTTGTAAGTGGAAATAGAAGGTACGGTGTGGTTTCAGATAGGGCAGGTGAAAATGGTAAGTCAAAACAAGCTGTTTGTTTTGACTCTAAACCGATTCTTTTTGTGGTTGCAACTATATGCAGAAGCAACAGAATATTTATCCTTTGTCCGATACTGTCAAAGCTGAAGCTCGGTTTAGAGTTAAAACAAAAATTCGCTCTGAAGCAACCATTTCTGAACAATCCCACTCAACTCTGCAAATGTAAAAAAAACATTATTTCACGATTGTGGAATTTGAGGGGATGGTATGGCTTGGTTGTAAGGGTGCTTGCTTCTTGTTTTAACTCACAATTTTTCAGATTTCAGACCAGCTATAAAGCGATTGTAAGTGAACTAAAAGTGTGGGATGTGGTTACATTGAAGGCAGGTGAAAATTGTAAGTCAAAACAAGCTGGTAACCAGTTGCAGAGCGGTTGTAAGTGGAAAAAGAAGGAGAGGTGTGGTTTCAGATAGGGTAGGTGAAAATTGTAAGTCAAAACAAGCTGTTTGTTTTGACTCTAAACCGATTCTTTTTGTGGTTGCAACTATATGCAGAAGCAACAGAAAATGTATCCTTTGTCGGATACTGTCAAAGCTGAAGCTCGGTTTAGAGTTAAAACAAAAATTCGCTCTGAAGCAACTATTTCTGAACAATCCCACTCAACTCTGCAAATGTAAAAAAAAATTATTTCACGATTGTGGAATTTGAGGGATGGGTATTGCTTGGTTGTAAGGGAGCAGGTTCTTGTTTTAACTCACAATTTTTCAGATTTCAGACCAGCTATAAAGCGGTTGTAAGTGAACTAAAAGTGTGGGATGTGGTTACATTGAAGGCAGGTGAAAATTGTAAGTCAAAACAAGCTGAAAACCAGCTGTAGAGCGGTTGTAAGTGAACTAAAAGTGTGGAGTGTGGTTACATTGAAGGCAGGTGAAAATTGTAAGTCAAAACCTACCACCGATTGCCTTTCGGTAAGGGAAAAAAGTGTAAGAGATGATTAACCGGGAGGTCAACACTCCGATATTACACTACAGGGTTTTAACCTGCGGGTTGAGAGCAGAAAGCAAACGGCAACACTGCATCTTCCCGGGTAATCCCAAAAAAAATCTTTTTTTCTTGACATCAAGAGCAAAGCAGGAAAAAAAGATAGATATGGCAATAATAGTGAAAAAATTCGGCGGAACTTCAGTTGGTAACATTGATTTAATCCGCAACATAGCACATAAACTCTCCGGTGAATATCACAAAGGGGAAGGACTCGTTTTAGTTGTTTCGGCGATGGCAAAAACAACGGACGAGCTTTTTTCTTTGGCTTATGGAATTTCCAGCCATCCTTCGCGGCGAGAGCTGGATATGTTATTGACAGCGGGGGAACGGATCAGTATGAGTTTATTGTCGTTAGCTTTGATGGAGGAAGGCATTCCTTCCATTTCTTTTACCGGTTCTCAGAGTGGGATTATAACTGATGAAAAGCATGGCAATGCGCGCATTTTGAAGGTGAATGCTTTTCGTATCCAGGAAGAACTGGCTAAAGGCAAAGTGGTTATTGTAGCAGGTTTTCAAGGTGTGAGCACAAGTAAGGAAATTACAACTCTGGGAAGAGGGGGTTCTGATACTTCCGCTGTAGCTTTAGCTTGTTATTTAAAAGCAAATAAATGTGAGATTTATACTGATGTGGATGGTGTTTATACGGCTGATCCCAAGCTGGTGGAAAAACCGAAATTGCTGAAATACATAAGTCCTGAGCTGATGTTAACTCTTTGTTATAATGGCTCTAAGGTCTTACATCCGCGGGCTGTGGAATATGCTATTAAATATGGTGTGGAAGTGGAAGTGAAATCCTCTTTCACTTTTGCTCCGGGTTCGTTGATAACCCGTAACCTGCCGAAAAAAAGTGAGGAGGAGGAAATGGAAGAGAGAAAAGTGACAGCTATTGCTCATAAGGACTTTTTACTGCGTTACATCTTACCGGTTAATGACGAGGTGCTAAGAATGCTGCAACAGTGGATTTATGAAATTTACAAGAGCTTCATTAACGAAGGGATTTGGGAATTTTTCATAGAAAACAAATACGAAAAGGAAGTGGATTATTTTTTGCAGGAAAAGGGTATAAAACCTATTCACAAGGATAATAATTTCGCTTTTGTAAATTTGGTTGGTTTAGGTTTAGGAAACGACCCGGCATTTTTAGCATCCCTGCTGGAAAACTGTAAAGATTTTCAGATCTTAAGGAGCTTTAATAATGAACAAAGCGTGGAACTCTTGCTTCCCAGCCCGAATTTGACCCCGGCAATAAAAACCCTGCATAAAATTTATATTGAGGACAGCCAATGAAATATATAGTTACCAGTGCGTTACCTTACGCCAACGGAAAATTGCATATCGGACATTTAGCCGGTGCCTATTTGCCGGCTGATATATTTGTTCGCTACTTGCGTTTACAGGGTGAAGATGTGATCTATATTTGTGGAACGGATGAACATGGCACACCGATTTCCATTACTGCCGATAAAGAAGGAATTACTCCTCAAGAAGTAGTATCTTATTATCACCGTAGCATTAAGGAAGCATTTGACGGAGTGGGTATTGAATTTGATAATTTTAGCGGAACTTCCCGTCCACCTCACTATAAACTTGCCGCTGATTTCTTTTTGCAATTATACAATAAGGGCTATATAAAACCCAAAACCACGCTGCAATTCTATTGTGACAAGGATAAACGCTATCTTCCTGATAGATATGTGGAAGGAATTTGTCCCCGTTGCGGTGCAAGTGGTGCCCGTGGAGATCAATGTGATAAATGCGGTCAGATTTATGAAACAACAACCTTAAAAGAGCCAAAATGCAAACTTTGCGGTTCCACTCCTGTAATCAAAGAAACAAAACACTGGTTTTTGCAGCTGGATGGATTTCGGGAAGAGCTAAAGCAATGGCTTGCTACTAAGGACTACTGGAAGGAAAATGTACGCAATTTCATTTTGGGTTTGCTGGAACAGGGTTTAGTGGAACGATCCATAACCAGAGATTTAGCTTGGGGTGTTCCTGTTCCTCTTCCCGAAGCACAAGGCAAAGTTCTTTATGTTTGGTTTGATGCTCCCATCGGATATATATCTTCCACCATTGAATGGGCAGAAAAAACAGGTCAACCGGAAAAGTGGAAGGACTATTGGTTGAACCCTGAAACGCGGTTAATTCATTTTATCGGAAAAGACAACATCATTTTCCATTCCTTAATTTGGCCTGCTATGCTGATGGGACAGGATACCAAATACTGCCTGCCTTATGATATACCTGCCAATGAATTTATGAACCTGGAAGGAGAAAAAATTTCCACCAGCAGGAATTGGGCAATTTGGGTAGATGAATTTTTGCAGGATTTTGAAGGTGAATATCTGCGCTACTATCTTGCAGTTAACGCTCCCGAAAGGCAGGATTCTGATTTCAGTTTCCAGGATTTCCAAAATAAAATAAACGGTGATTTGAATAATACTTTGGGTAACCTTGCCAACAGAGTTTTTGCCTTTGCGAATAAGAATTTCGGAGGTAAAATAACTAACTGTGCCTTAAACGCTGCCTCCCAAAAAGTAATTGTCGAAGCGGATAATATCTTAAAAGAGATTGAGGAAAGTTATGCGGATTATCAGGTGAAGAAAAATACTCGTTTAATTTTGGATATAGCTCGCCTGGGCAACCGCTTTTTTGATGAAAACAAACCCTGGGCACAGATTAAGGAAAATAGAGAAGCAGTGAATGAAACTTTATATGTTTCTACCAATCTGCTGGCAAAAATCTCTGTTGCCTTCTTCCCCATTCTGCCCAAATCAATGCTGCGCTTAAGACAAATGATGGGTTTGCCGGAAAACTTTAATTTCCAGGAAGCATATAAACTGACGGAAGATATTTCACTACAGGATACTAAGCCCCTTTTCCGGAAAATTGAAGATAAGGAAATTGAGGCACAGTTAGCTAAACTGCATTCGCAGAAAAGAAATCCGGATGGTGAAAGAGCAGAATTTAACCCTGGCAATGTTGAACCGCTGAAAGAATTAATCAGCTATGAGGACTTTGCCAAGCTGGATTTGCGTTTAGCAAAAGTGCTTGCAGCAGAACGCATTGCAAATACTGATAAACTGCTGAAATTAGAGGTAGATATAGGAAGTGAAAAACGGGAACTGGTGGCCGGAATTGCTGTTGATTATGAACCCCAAAAACTTATCGGTAAAACGGTTTTAATGCTGGTAAACCTGATGCCCCGAAAAATTAGGGGCATAGAATCCCAAGGAATGATTTTAGCTGCCAAAGTAAATGGCAAATTAAGGGTATTAGTTCCGGATGGAGAAGGAATTCCCGGAGCCGTTGTGCAGTAAATCAACATAAAAAAATGAAACATCTTTTCCTTTTACTTATGCTTTTGCTTGGCACTGGTTTGCTGGCAGGCGCTCAATTTATAGACGGAGAGCTGTATCTGGAAATAAATCTGGTAAGCGAACCCACCGTAACTATCACTCCTAAAACAAATAATACACAGATAACGGTTAGCGAAACGGATGGTCTTATTTCGCATAGTTTTAATTCGTCCATCACGATTAGCATCCGGAATCCCGAGACCCTTGTGCACTATGCAATTTTGGACTATACGGAAATAGTGACGGAAACCACTGATAACCCTAAAGAAGTAGTTCGGGATTTTTTTGTGTGGGAGAACTCCCGCTTGAAAATTAAGAAAGAACTGCAGCACTTTCTGCCGGAAAGTTTTACAACCGAAGAAGAAGCATTGCAATATGCGCAAAAACATAATATCCCCGCCAAAAAAATTAAAGAAATCCCGATGTTAAATTCCACAATTCGGATTCAGGATGAAAACGGAAATATCTGCTATCTGGAAACTCCTGTAAAAATTCATTCCTCTGCGGATATCTATCTGCAGGAAGATGACTATGCCTATAGCGGTGATTTTGTTCTGAAAACCGTGCAGAAAAATATTGTTTTGAATCACTTTCTGCCTTTGGAGGATTATCTTGCCGGAGTAATCCAAAACGAAATTGGTAATAATGCACCCGGAGAAGCCCTTAAGGCACAGGCAGTTGCAGCCAGAACACATGCCCTCGCTTTGTTACTGAATAATAAACACAAAGCAGATGGCTGCGATCTGTGTAGGACAACTCACTGCCAGGTGTATAAAGGCAAGTATTTACAAAATGAACAGATACTGCAAGCGGTTCGCAACAGTGCATCTGAGGTCTTATTATATAACGGAAATATTGCTGATGCTACCTATCATAGTTGCTGTGGCGGAAAAACAGAAGCAGCCGATATTATCTGGAAAGGAAAGCCGGTGGATTATTTAAAAGGAGTTAACTGCCTTAAAGAAGTGCAAAACTATGATTTAAGCAAGGAAAGTGATGCGCGTAAGTGGATTGATAAAGATCTTGCTGAGGAAGATATGAGTTCCTGGGAACGCGGTGCGCTTTCCTGGCATAAATCAATTTCAGCTAAACAATTAGCTAAAAATGCCGGGCTGGATTACATTAACAGCATTGAAATAATCCAGAGAGGAAATTCGGGACGCATAACCGAAATGAAGCTTAACGGCAATAATACAATCACCCTAAATAGTGAATATCAAATTCGGCAGGTCTTCGGTAACCTTCTATCCTCGTTTTTTTATATAGAGGGTTCTTATTCTGCAAACAACACAACGGTTACTATTCACCCTAAGGCAACAATTAATATCAAGGGTAGAGGGGCAGGTCATGGAGCTGGAATGTGTCAGGTAGGAGCTCTCCGAAAGGCAAGAGAAGGGATGGATTATAACAATATTTTACAGCACTATTACCCCGAAACAGTTATCAATAAGGATTGGATGGATGAATAAGGATATGATATATCGCGGCTCAGTGCAGAATAACAACTTTCGGGTGTTTGCTGTGGAAAGTAGTAATTGTGTGCAAACGGCGCGTGATCTGCATGACCTTTCTCCTCTTGCCACTTTGCTTTTAGGCAGAATGATTTCGGCAACGGCAATGCTATCCTGGGATTTGAAAGATGAAGAAAGCGAAGTGACTATGAGAATTGATAGTGAGGGAGATTTACAAGGTGCAATCGTAATCTGCAGCCAAAATGGCTTTCTGCGCGGCTATGTTAAAAATCCTCGCTTGTTTTATGAACAAAAAGAAGATAACTTCAAAGTGGGCAAGGCATTGGGAAAAGGATCGTTAACTATTAGCAGGGATAAAAAAGGCAGCAGGTCTTATCTTAGCACTATAGAGTTAATTAGCGGAGAAATTGCAGAAGACCTTGTCTATTACTATCAACAATCGGAACAGATCCCCACTGCAGTAAATTTGGGTGTATTGATAGATAAAGAGGCAAAAGTGCGTGCTGCCGGTGGTTTTATTATTCAACAGCTGCCTTTTGCAGATGAAAAGATAGCAGATTTAATAAACAGCAATTTGGCAAAAACACCCAATATCAGCGATTTGATGGATATGGGGCTATCCATAACCGAAATTCTCTCCCGCTTTGTGTTTAAGGAACTTCAGTGGCAAATAAATGAAGAAAGAGAAATTGCCTATCGCTGTAATTGCAGTTACGAACTTTTCAGCAGAGCTTTATTGCTTTTGGGAAAAGAGGAATTGGAATCACTAAAAGACGGCATTCAACCCGTCTGCCTCTATTGTAATAAGACCTATAATTTTACTAAAGAAGACATTCAGCAATTAATTGAACAATTACGGGAATAACAATGAAATATTTAAACTTAGCTCTCCTACTCTTGCTTCTATGCAGCTGCTATGCTATTAGCAATGATGAAATTCGCTTTCTTTGCGATAAGGAACAATTTCAGCTACTTTCCAAATTTGAAGAAAACATCCAGGCAAAAGTTAACCAAGGCAGTATGGAAGACCTGAAAACAGTTCTGGACTATGCACATAGAGCCGATAGAAAGGATTTGGCAAAAGAATGCCATAAACATTTGGCAACTGACTTTCATTCTTTGGAAGATGCTTTGCAGTGGCTTTTGCTATCTGAAACGGAAGAGGTAGATTCGGTAAGCTTCTATGCTGATTTTAGCACTATCACTGAAGCAATCACCGATTCCCTGGATCGGTCGGTTTGGTTATACTACACAAAAAGATGCAGCGAAGAAGAGCTATATGCCAAAATTGCTTCTGCTGCAAAATACAACACAATCGTGGAAGCAATGGCTAAGGACCTGGTGGATGACATAAGCATTGAACGCAGTGATTCTTTGGCTTTAGCGCTGTTGAATGAATTTGAAACCAGATATCCCAAATCCCAATATCGCCCGATTGCTTTGTATTATAAGCTCTATAACCTTGCCAACCGTAAAAATTGGACGGGAATGATTCAAGCATTACCTTCCGTGGATAATTTAGACCCGGTTTCAGCTTATATTGCTTCCCTCTTTTTGCTTTCCCCAACCTTCCGAAAGGACTTTAGCGGAAAAGAAGACCTTTTGGAGCTGGCAGAACAATATTTGGAGTTGGCATATTCTCCAAAAGAACAAACGCTGCTCTACGATCTTTATAGCGTTGGCGATTGGCAGGCAAGAGTCCGCCTTCAACAGGCAAAGCTGTATTATTACAAATTAGTTGAACCCTACAAATTTTACGGTGATGAATTGGATATCCTCGTGCTGCCGAAAAATAATCTGAAACAGCAAAGAGAACTACTTGCCCTATTATCTACGGTTACTTTCAGCAACAATAATCGGGGAGAACAAGCGGAAACTAATTTCTGGATGGCTAAAACAGTGCTTTTAACAGGAAAAAAAGCTGATCAAAAAAGAGCTGCAAAATATCTTACCCAGTGTTTGATAGCAGGTTCACCTCGCAATAGATATGATGTAGATGCAATGGCATTGATGGCAAAATTACATACCACTTTAAAGATTAAAGAAGAACCGCTAAAATGGATGCAAAAAATAGCTGATTATAAGGGAATTTGTTTTACCGATATCAGTTATAATGCCGGGCTTAAAGGTGAAAGCTATTCGCGCGTCGCTATAGCGGACTACAATGCTGATGGGTTAAATGACATATTGTTCAACGGCAAATACCTTTATAAAAACGAAAACGGATTGCAGTTTACCGAGGTTTCAGACAGCGCCGGCTTAGCTGATTTGAATAGCAATGGAGGTATATTTGCCGATTTCAATAAAGACGGCTTACTGGATTTTGTTTCCTACAGCCATTCCTCACAGGGAAGAGGCGACCAGCTGCTGAAAAATAATGATAATATAAAGTTTATAAATGTGAATGAGCGAGCCGGGGATATTGAGGATACTTATCCTACGGAAGCTGTTGCCTGGATTGATCTTGCAAATAACGGTTATCCTTCTCTTTATGCAGCAAATTATGAAATCTGGCAAAAACGCAGTGGCTTTCCCGATTTTTTCTGGGAAAACAAGGATGGCTATTTTACCGATAAAAGTAAGGACTATGGCTTTCGCGAACCCTATTATACTGATAATCCCGGTTTACCTGGAAGGGGAGTTGCTCCCGCTGATTTTGATAATGACGGTAAGCAGGAAATTTATGTTACTAATTACCGTTTAAGCCGGAATTTCTGCTGGAAACAGAAGGATTCTTTGTTTGTGGATGTAGCTGCTCTCTACGGCTTAGCCGGAACTTATAAAAATGGCTATTATGGTCATAGCATTGGAGCCGACTGGGGTGATTATGATAATGACGGTGATTTGGATTTATTTGTAGCGAATCTGGCTCATCCGCGCTATATGGATATTTCCGATATCAGTATGCTGCTTAGGAATGACGGTTTAACCTATAGAGTAGTGGAAAACGATACCATTTACTATTGGCAGTTTACCGATGTAACCAAACAAGCTGGAATACAATATGATGAGCTGCACAGTGACCCGCTATTTTTTGATGCGGATAATGACGGCTATCTGGATTTATTCATCACTTCCGTTTATGAAAATGAACGCAGTTATTTGTATCATAACAAAGGCGATGGAACTTTTGAAGATATCACCTGGCTTGCCGGTGCCAGAATTTATAACGGATGGGGTAATGCCTGTGCCGATTTGAACAGGGATGGCTTACAAGACCTTGTAGTTGGTAGTGGAACCGGAGCTAAGATTTTACAGAATAAAACGCCAACGAAAAATAAGGGGATTGTTATTAAGCCCTACTGGAAAAATGAGCTTGTTTTATTGGAAACTAAACCGGATAATTTTGCCAAGGTGCCTAATAGTCCTGCTTTTGGAACGAGAGTGGAAGTAACTGTTAAAAGACCTTTACATAAAGAACAGATCTTGATGAGAGAGCTTTGCAGTGCTAAAGGAACGGGCTCGCAGAATGCACCCGAACTGCATTTTGGTATAGGTAAAGCTAAAGTAATCCAAATCAGGAAAATTGACCAATGATAGACATCCTTTGTAACATTGTTAACCCTGTCTTTAGTGAAAAGATAGAATTTTTGCCCGAACGGGTAATCAGCATCGCAGAAGGCAAAATAGCAGCGATAACGCCTAAAAAAGAATTTCGGGATAAAATTGATGAAGACCGCAGCGCTGAATACGCTTTGCCCGGTTTTATAGATTTACATACCCATTTAAGCCAATACCGCATTCGGGGATTTTATGAACCGGCGTTACTGCCCTGGCTGAATAAATTTGTTTTTCCGGAAGAAGAACGCTCGCAAAATGTTGAATACGCAAAAAAAATAAGCAGAGAGTTCTTTGCCTCAATGCTGAAAGCGGGAACCACTACTGCCGTTATTTATACGGCACCATATTTTGCTGCTTGTGATGCAGCTTTTAACATTGCCGAAGAAATAGGAATTAGGGCTTTAATCGGAATGACCTTGATGGATAGAAACTGTCCTTCAGCTCTTCAACAGGATAGCAATAAGGCACTGGAGGACAGCATCTTGCTTTACGAGAAATGGCACGGAAAAAATACTAAACTGGATTATATCTTTACTCCCCGCTTTGCTCCTACCTGTTCTCTGAAATTGATGCAAGAGGTTGCCAAATATGCCGTTGAACATAATGCCTGGATTCAAACCCACCTGGCGGAAAACAAAGATGAAATAAAACTGGTGCAAGAACTATTCGGAGTGCAGGATTATACGGAAGTATATCAAGAAGCAGGGTTGCTGACAGAAAAAAGTATTTTTGCCCATTGCCTTCATCTAAGCGATAAGGAAATTCGGATGCTGGCTGCAAATAAATGCAAGATAGCGCATTGCCCCGATTCCAATTTTTTCCTGAAAAGCGGAGAATTTCCTTTATCCAAAATTGAAGAAGCAAGAATTGATTATGGCTTGGGAAGCGATGTAGGGGCAGGAACTTCTTTGAATATGCTCTATCATACCAAGATGATGAATTACCGTCAAAGCAGTTACCCTGTTTTACCAGCTAAGGCGCTATACCATATAACTTTGGGTAGTGCTAAACTGCTTGGTTTGGAGAGTAAAATCGGTTCCATAGAAACAGGAAAAGAAGCAGATATTGTCTTTTTAAGCACCCCCGAAAATCACTCTTTTAATGAAGAGGGAATTTCTCAGCTTGTTTTTTGCGGGCAGGAGTTTTCCGTTACCCAAACCCTTATCGGTGGAAGGAATGAAAAAATAGGAACAGAGGACTGAGAATTATAAATCTGTGAGGAAAGCTTTTCAGTGGTTTCGGTGTCCTTAGTAGCTGATATTTATCTGTGAGAGCTATTAATTGTTTTGGCAGGATAAGTCCAGAAACCCTTTTGGTTAAAATATTGCCGGCAAGCTTGCAAATCAGTTTCACTATCAAATATTCCAAAACAAGTTGAGCCGCTACCACTCATCATAGCTGCTTTAGCTCCGAAACTGCCAATTGTCCTAATAATTTCATCAATTACAGGATAGACATTTCTGATCCCTTTTTCCAAACGGTTAAAACAGGAGCTAAACAGGTTAGCAGGATCAAATATACGCTGCTCCTGCTTTGAGGGAACTGAGGCAAATTTATAAGCTTCAGCACTTGAGATTGCTAAACCGGGATTCACCAATAAGATATTATTGAGAAAGATAAAAGGAAGTGGGGTTATCACTTCTCCTCTGTTATCCCCTTTCGCTGTTCCACCTTCCAGAAAGAAATTTACATCACTGCCAAAAAGAGAGGCAATTGCGTGCATTTCCAGCCGGGAAAGATTTAGCTGCCAGAGTTCATTCAAAGCCAAAATACAATTGGCTGCATTACTGCTGCCTCCACCTAAGCCGGCTGCAACCGGTATCTGCTTATCAATGTGAATCTTAATACCTTCAGAGACAGCAAAACATTCTTTTAAATAGGCAGCAACCCGATAGACAAGATTGGATGTTGCAACAAGGGAAGGGATATTGCAAGATAGAATTATTTCGGGGGATTCTATGAGCTCATAGCTTAACATATCAAACAGGTCAATACTGCAGAGAACAGTATTGACCTGATGATAGTTATTAGGGAGCTTACCAGTAAGCTCAAGAAATAGATTTATTTTTGCGCAGGAAGCGGTTAACATTCCTCTTTTGCTTTTGGGGTACTTCTTCACCGTAATAGTAATAGTAATAGTAGTAATAGTAATAATAATTCTGTTTACTATAATACTTCTGCACATAGATACCATTCACAATGATACCGTCTATTCTGCCTTGCACATTTTCCATCAATTCTTTGGTGCGCTTGATGATGCCTTTATCAGTAAAACCACAGCGGACAACAAGATAAGTCATATCAACTTTTTTGGTTAAAATAAGAGCATCTGTAACGGCAATTAACGGTGGAGAATCCACCAGCACAAAGTCGTAACGGGATTTTAGCTCTTCCAGCAAGGCATCAGTTCTTGGAGAGGCAATTAACTCTGAAGGATTGGGGGGAATAAAGCCACTGGTAATAACATCCAAATTAGGAATACCGGTTGGTTTAATAACTTGATCAATGGCAACTTCAGGATCAATCAGATAATCGCTGGTGCCATTTTCCTTTTCCAAATCAAATTTACTATGTAAAGTAGGACGGCGTAAGTCCATATCAAGCAAAACAACCTTACTATTCATCTGCGAAAAAGCAACAGCTAAGTTAGAAATTGAGGTGGATTTTCCTTCTTTGGGTCCCGAAGAGGTGACCAGGATAGCAACGCTACCTTCTCCTTTATGGGCTAAGATATTGGTGCGCAAAGTTCTGTATGCTTCAGCAGTGGGAGATTTAGGAGCATAATGAGAAACCAGCTGCATCATTACAAAGTGCATAGAGCGAGTTAGCTGTTCACGATTTTCTCCTGTTGCAGTGTTAATCATTTCATTGAATTCCTGCAATTTGGATTCGAGTTCATGAATAACAGGAATAGTCCCGGTAATAGGTAAACGCACATAATTTTCCATATCTTCCAGAGTGCGCAATTTCGTATCCAGAGAATGCACCAAAAAGACAGTTCCAATTCCTAAACCCAGACCGATAATTACACCAACCAGAATATTCATAGAAACACGAGGTTTAATGGGAACAGTAGGACGTTCTGCATAGTCAATGATGCGGATATTTCCAATCTTTGCCTGTTCAGCAATTTTAGCATCTTCATATTTCTCCATCATCATACTATGGATTTTTTCATCCAGCATCAGGTTTCGGGTTAATCTTGCCAATTCCAGTTCCGTATTGGGAATGGCAATCAAGCGCTGATTATACATTTCTTTGGTTTGTTCCAAGCCGTCAACTTTGGCTCTTGCCATTTCCAGGTCTATATTTGCCTGAACTATGCTGGTTAAAAGATTACTTCTTGTGGAAAGAGGATCGTCAGTTACCGATAAATTTACCAGTTTCCTAATTTCCTGGTCTAATTTCTCCTTGGCATTTTCAATTTCCCGATAGAGAAGCTGAATTTGAGGATGATCCAAGGGATATTCATTCTTCGTAACCAGTTTGGTGATTAGGGATTGAGTATCTACAATTTGCTTGCGCAGTTCATTGATATAAGGTGTCTTAATAATATTATCAACATTCACCAGCAGAGAATCCTGTTCCTGTAACTGGCGGTTCAGCAAATCTAATGACTTGGCTTTTACTGCTTGATCGGTTAATGCTTCTTCATATTTGGCTTCTACATCCGATGCCTGTTCAATCAGCTTTGTTGTTTCTTCCGTTAATTGAGTAAGCTTATTCAGATTCTTAAATTCCCGCAAGTCATTTTCAGAGCTTTGTAACCGACGGGAAATGGCATCCAGCTGAGTTTCCAGAAATTCACGGATAGTAGTAAATTCCAAACGGGCATATTGGGTATTTTGTTGTTGAATTGCTTCAGCGATAGAATTTACAGCTGCCATTGCTTCAGTAGGATTGGTAGATTCAAAGCTAATAGTAAGAATATCCGTTTCTCTTTTGGATTCTACTTTCATCCTCCCCAAAGTAGAAGCAGGATCAGCTGCCTGGCTGGCAGGAAAAGTATCCCAATCAGGATATTTTTTCATAATTTCCCAAGCAAGGTTCATTATGGGTTTACTGCGAATAAGTTCTATCTGGTTATCTAAGGTGTTTTTGCCTAAACCGCCGGTAGAAAGGAACATCAGATCACTTTGTTTATTGGCATCTTCCAGCAGGATTCTAGCAGAGGTGGAATATATTTTAGGTAACCGAGCAGTGTAATAGACAGTCCCAACTAAAACCAGCAAAAAAATCAGAATTATGAGATAGCGGTATTGCAAAATTATTCTAAAATAATCTGATAATCTTATTTCCTCTTGCACGGGCACTTGATTATTTTCATTTTCCAGCATTGAAACTCTCCCTCTTAAAAGCCAGTTACTATGTTATATACACCCAGGGCAATAGTTATATCAGAGAGGAAACTGGCTACTTTGGATATAGCATAGAAGATAGTTCCCGATACAATAATTGTGTCACCTGGTTTTAATTCTGGAATGAGGGTAGGATCACCGGTTTCCAGATACTTTTTGAAATTTACCCAAATAACTTTTTCACCTTCGGACGAAGGACGGACAATTCTAATTTTAGAAAGTTTGGCATCTTCTCTGGGTCCCCCGGCTAACGAAAGCAGGGTTAAGAAATCAGTATCGTCAGGGACAGTATATAAGCCGGGTTTATAAACCTGTCCTAAGATATAATTATTCATCTTCAGCTTTTCCACCCCGCTGCGGATTCCTTCATAAGAATAAGCCGATATGTTTGAAGACGGGGTAAAGTTAATCGTCTGCTGGCTGAACAAAACCAGTGCAACACTGGCAAGTATTAGCACTAACAGTGTTTTCTTCACAATATCCTCTCTTTTTATTTTGCGTAACATTCTAAACTTGGCTGTTCAAGTCAAGATTTTTCTGTAACTGCATTATCTTTATACTGCTAAAGATGCTGTCCCTTTATTCTGACTAATCAGTTATAGTGTATTATTAAAGTTCTTTCCAAGGATTCGGAACCCATTTCCAAATTATGTTCCGAATCCAGATCAAAAGCATCTATCCGCCACCGGTAAACCTGTCCGTTTACAGGAGCAGGAGTTAGAACAGGGAAAGGAAATTCCGGTGGTGGAGACGGCTCTACATTAGGGGTATAATAATAATCGTAATCAAAGACCAAATTTCCGGTTTCATTATCCCAAAGCAGAACTTTGAATTTATTGGTTTGGCTATCACCTCTTTCCCAACATAAACTCAATTCTGTAGGATCAACATATTCTCCATCTGCCGGAGAAGTAAGAATACTTTTAGCTAAAATAGCATAAGATACAGTATCCGAAACACTGAAATTACCACTGGCATCGTAGAGTTCAACATAATAATAATACCACTGCCTTTCCACCAGGGAGCTTTGATCCAGATAATAATTATCCGCAGCAGGAACAGTAGCGATTAAATTGGGTTCAGGATTGGATTCTGTATAGCGAAAGACCTTTACATGGCTTAAGTCATTATCCACGAATTTTTCCCAGGGAACTTTTATCCAATTGCCGTCCGAAACAGCATCAATACCATTATTATCGTCGTTCAGATTAACAAGAGCGCCATCTATGGTAATTGGATCGTCCCCTGTATCTCCAAGATGAGGTATCAGTTTGGGAGTTGTGGGAGGAATCTTATCCTTTTCGGGAGAATCATTTCCTGCACAGGAACATAGTAATACCAGCATAATGAGGGCGGCTAAGAAGGATATCTTTTTCATTTATAAACTCCTTAAAATCTAACCCTTAATCCTAACCGGTTGCTTATTCCGATAGGATTAGTGATGAGAGCATAATCAAGCATCACGCCATATAATTTTACAGTGGCACCCGCACTAAAATTATTATCATAATAGCCCAATCGCAAACTGCCCTTTTTGTCGTATTCCCAATCCAGCCCAAGATGAGAGGTTCCATCATAAATATAATCATAATCATAAGCCAAGGTAGCAACGGACTTCAATTTGGGCAAAGGTTGCACAACCGACATACCGGTTTTTGTATTGAACAGGACTTCGTCTGTAATCTTACTGGGGGTATCCCATGTAATATCGGTGCCTCCAATGTCTTGAAAAGTGATTCCGAAATTGAAATTGCCCAGGTCTTCCTGGTCAAAAATCACAGCCAGATCGGTCTTCACTTTGAAACCCATATCCAAGCCGGTTCCGGTTCCGGTTCTATCCCAAATAGACCGTTTAATAAGTTTAACCGTTCCCCCAAACCCAAAATCAAAAGGAACAGCAAAGAACATCCAGCCCATATTGGCATCATAGTGTATCTTCTTGGAGAAGGCAAATTGATAGAGATCATCATAGCTGGAGAATTTACTATCGGGAACTCCGGGTAAGTGATACAAGCTATTATTTATCCGTTGATCTACATTAGTGCCGATGAGATACTTTTCATCAAAATGGGGAATATCGCTTACCGTTAAACGGGTAACATTCAAACAGATAGTTACATCATTAGGTAAGGGCTGGGCATAGGTTACAAAGTCGTAGGACGCAAGATTATTATAGAGGAAGCAGTGCATAGCAGAGACCTCGGAATCAGTAATGAAACTGAGACCCCCAGGATTCCAGTAAATGGCAGAACCATCATCGGCAATAGAACTGAAAGCTCCGCCCATTCCTAAGGCGCGCACTCCCGAACCAATCATCATAAAATCGCCTGCATAACGTCCAGCAAAAAGCGGAGTTAAGCAAATCAGGGTAAGTGTGAAGAGGATATATATCTTTTTCATCGTATTCTCCCTAATTCAGAATAGCCATTTTTTGGGTTTTTTCAATGGTTTTATTGCCTCTTTTGGCAATAATCCGATAAAAGTAAACCCCGTTTGCCAGTGTGAAACCACGATCGTCTTTGCAATCCCAGCCATACACTGTGCGGGGATATTCATGATAACCCACCCCTACGGGAAGATTTTTAAAGGTTTTAACCAGGCGTCCGCTGATTGTATAAACCTTAATAGTAACTTCATCAGCTCCGTCTGTGAGGACATAAGTGAAACGGGTTCTACCTTCGTTGATAGGATTAGTGGCTGCACCTTCGCCTCCGGCTCCCAAAACAGGATTCGGATAATTTGCCAGGTGTATCACATCAAACTTGTCATTAACGGTAAATTGAATATCGCGGGAAGCAGGAAAACCGTTCAAATCGCTGCATCTCACTTTTAATTCGTGAATTCCGCGTCCTAAAGACAATTGATATTTAATCGGAATGCGATTGATATTTTCCTGATTGATGGAGATTACATAATCCTCTTTCGGAATAGAGATACCATCCATATACAAGGACACAGTTTTATCAATCACATCAATCCCGTTAGCATCAGAAAGCAAAAGAGAGATAACTCCATTGCCGGCAATATAGCCACCTACAGTAAATTCCTGGTCTTCTACATTAACATCTATGGTTGGAGGTGTATAATCTGTATCACGGAAAATACTGTAGATCCCCGTGCGGTTAACTTCATAATGGACTTTATTTTGATCTTGCTCTATACTACCGCCCATTAAAATCCATTTTTTAAACTCCGAATTATAGCGATAGATTTTATAGTTCTCACCCCCTTCCTGTGCCTGAGTGAGAGAATCGGAAGCACTATAGTTAAAAGTAAGAGTGAGTTTATTATTTCCGTTTAGAACTCCCAGAGAATCCGTAACTTCAGTTCCTAAAGCTACAATCTCATAAGGAATGGAATATTGATTTCCGCTAAATCCATCAGGAGCATTCAGCAAAATATTTTGGACATCGGGCTGATTGAGAGGAGGTAATGCCTCTAATGTATTTAGGGCAAAAAGTATTTGTTTCCCTGGAGGTACCAGCCCTGAAGGAATTTGACAATTAAGGTTATTATCTATACTGTTCAGTATGGCTCCCGAGCTATCTACCAGAAAATAGTTCATTGGAACCTGCAAACGGATATAGTTATTAGTATTAATAAAGAACTGCCATTCAGGAAAAGCGTTCGTAGTATTAACTCTTGCTTCCAGAAACAGATTGGCATTGGGCAAACCGGTGAGAGAAATGCTATCCCACCTTTGTGTTCCAACCTCCAAAGGCAAATAATCCTTAGTTGAAAACAGCGTAAGGTTACTTGCAGTTGTTCCGGTGTATAATTTTAAATCCGTAGTTATAGAAGCAGCGTTACCGATATTTGTTCCCAAAACTTTCAAGACCAGAGAATTTCCCTCTTGTTCCAGCTTAATATCTTTCAAAACCAAATCGGGACCGCGGACGATGTAACTTTCCAGGAAACTTTCCGAAATACTTGCTTCCGTATCCATAACATACTTGAAGAATATCTCTTTACCGGTAGGATATTTACCCAAATATTGGGTAGTAATATATACAGTGCTATCTGCATCTGACCTTTGCATCGGGATATCTATCCAGGTTCCCTGAGTTGATACACTATCCGTTCTAACTTTACAGATAATATTTGTAACCGGCAATGGACTGAAGACCCTGGCAGTAAATAAAACCGAATCCGACCAGGCAGGTTCTGCAGGAGTAAGATGATGATGCATAACATTAGGCCTGCCAACACTATATTGAGAAAGCCCTACATACTCATCTGTAGAAGAATAACCGGCTACCATAATTTTGCGGGTATAGTTATTTTCCGAATGATTTGTATTAACATAAGTAGCTGACCAATTCCCGTTTGGCAATACCGGTAAATCGTAAGGAACATTAACAATCTTGCCGTTATCTTTCATAATAAACAAACGGCCTGCATTTGTCCCCGAAGGAAAGGTAGCATTCACTTTTAAAGTATCACCCGGATTTAGCACATAATTATCTGCGAAAACAGGCAGATCCTTAATTGGCTTTTTCAGTTTGATTAAAGGATCGCCCAGATACGCAAAACCGTTAATAAGAGCATACATCGCTGCAGGTGAATAGGTTGTAGTGTAAAAGCGTGCCAGAGCAAAGATATTAGCTATGCCGATATTGGCAAAATTATGGTCAAACAATGCTTCACAATATGCCAAACCCCAGGTCTCATCATGGTCTAAATAACCCAGACCGGTAAAACCGGCAGTTCCAATAGCTCCTTTATTAGGTTGGAGAACCAATGCCTCACTGATTGAAGCCATTCCGTTGGTATCAAAAGCTGAAGCATAACAGGCAAGAGATAGAACAACAGGATAAACCTGATTATTCAGAGTTGCTACATCATTGAAATTGAAGAGATTATAATCCGCCCAAATTCTACCGCCACCGTGACCCATAAATTGAACATATTGAGTACCGGAATTGATGGCATCCTTCAGGTTAAAAGTTCCACCAAAGTAATCCGAGCCGACTGTTTGCGTAGAAGTATATACCCTTGTTACTCTATATTCCTTAGGAATGGTCTTGCGGATGATGCGTTCCGATTGTTGAGCAAACTGATCGTTGTTGTCGGTTATTTTCCCTCCGGAGGAGAAAGTTAAGTGACTGTTCCAAAGGCGTGAGGTTTGTGGATTGTTGCGATAGGCAATTGCTTTGGCAGCATAATCCAAAATTTGCTGTTCTTTCCAGACGCTTATTCGGGCAACGGAAATATCGGGTATAATATCAGTTCCCACAATACAACCATACCAGGTGTCACTTGCAGTAGCGCCATGTTTATAAGTCCAGGTCTTCTTAACCGGAATGAGATTATATATTCGGGAAGGACTGTTATCGCGATTATCATCCGTTCCTTCTCCCAAAAGGATAACATGGCTTAATTGGGGATTGTTCCAGTTATTATAGGCATAACGCAAAAAGTTCTGTATTGGTTCCGGACCTGTAATTCCAGCATTAAATTCATCGTAAATATCCTGCACATCAACAATTTTTACTGTTCGACCTTCAGATTCCCATAAGGACTTCAGTTGTAAAGTTCCTTCCGCAGAAATAAACTGCCGGGGAGTAATAACAATTACATCTGCACTGTTATACGGATTTTTTAAATCGCTGGGGAAATTGAGACGAATTGCCTTAGGGATATTTTTCTTATTTTCCGTAACGGCAAAATATCTTACTGCATCGGATGCTACGCTGTCTTGAATAGTAACTGTCCAGGGGGCGTCGCCATTGATATTAAACGGTTCTATTTGAGTAGAGTTAAATACACTGGAGCCAATTTTATATACCGAAATAGCGGAATTGCTGAAACCGCTAACTTCAAATTGATATAAGCCCCCGGGACGATTGGAGGGCTTGGTAAACTTAATATAATCCTGATCGGTCTTATATTCGCGCCAGTATTTTATTTCAGCCCAATCCAGTAATACTTGTTCTTTATCCGTCATTACAGTATTTCCGGAGAGGGCAATATAGAAGTTATTTATCCCGTGCCTTAAAACGGTATTGGAAACATGGTTTTGATTTTCAAACATCTGTTCTCTCTGTCCAATCCAGGTATGTGAATTTATCATTGCCTGATTCAAACGGATGGATGCCTCGTGATCATATTGTCCGCTGGCTAAGGTTTCCCAATAAGTTAACCCCATTAAACAAACCTTGGCGGAAGCAAAACGAGTGGTAGTATCTTTGGGATATTGCAATTCCACGGGAACAATTTCCAGATTGGGGGCATTTATTTTTCTCCAGAACCAAACATCTTCCCGGTAGAATGTCTGAGACACTGTACTCCAGCCCTGACCTAATTTATCGCTAACCAGTTGTTCTTCAAAGTGAACAGTATCCTCATAAGCGTCAGGGACAGTATAGTTCAGGGGATTGGACTCAATCAAACCCCCGTTTTCTACAGCCATTCTTGCTCCATAGTGATCAACCAAGCTTAAGGTGTAAACATTTTCTGCAGTATAATCATCCTGATAACCAGAATCACCTTTATGTTTATCACCATAGAATTCAAAATAGTCATTTTCGTTGAAAACACCGTCGTTTTCACCAATAAAGTGAATAGGCACCTGACCATATTCATCTCTAAGTTCCAGATAACGGGGATCTACATTGGCAGGTGTCCAGTTCATAATTATTTGCAGGGAATCCGCCATCAGATTTATATAATCCGTCAAGTAAGAGTAATTTACTTTATAGATTCCCTCTTTATCCACAATCAGCTGAATTTCGTTAATGGCAGAACTCCCGTTTTTAGGAGCGTCGTAATGGGCATCGGGTTTTTTCTCTAAACGCCAGGTTTTAGAGCTATTTTCATTCAGGAAAAAGGATGGGTCAGCATTATCAAGAGGATTGGGATTTAACTGCCAGTTTTTAGCAGCACTTTTAGTACCGTTAATATATATACTGACAGATATTTGCGAATGCACAATCAACTCTTTACTCTGAGCTCTATATTGAAAAGGATAAATCAGCAGAGGAACAAATTTACGGTTTCCTACAAAAGCGGGTTCACCTTTTTGCACTATAGAGACAGGATATAGTTCGCGATTAGCATAAGCTTTATAATTCGGTTTGTGGTCATAAGTTACTTCTTCTCCGTTTAATATCAGAGTAGAAGCAGGCAGGATATTTACATTTTTTATGGTTTGAGTGGAACTGCTTTCAATGCTATAGCTTATATCACCATCCACGGGCACGGCTATTGCCGTAGAAAATGTTATCAGTTCCGGAAAGCCCTCATTACTGTAACAAGAGCCGTCCTCACAGATAATCTTATTCCAGGTTTGTCCATTGTTTGTTACATTTGTCAGTTCATAGTCCGGAAGCTCAAAGCTAAGATCAAGATGCTCCTGGCTTTCGGAAACAAGAGTTATCGGAGCTGCCATTATTATGGCAGGAATACAAAAGGCAAGGCAGAAAAAGATAATTTTTCTGCAGATAGGGGTACGAAACGGGTTATGCACCCGGGTAACACTATGTATAGTCATAATATCAGATTTCTCCATTGTCATCTAAGGTATTCTTTCTTAAACCGATATCCTGGCGGAAAATTTTATTTGCGAAGGTTATCTGCTGAGCTTTGTTATAGGCATTTTCCCGGGCTGCGTGAAGGTCTTTTCCTTTCCCGACAGCACATAAAACGCGGCCCCCGGAAGTAATAAGACCTTGCTCACCTTTTCCTGTTCCCGAGAAATAAATCCCGGAAAGGTCTTCCGGCAAGGACAGAGGATAACCTCTCTTATAGTCATCAGGATAACCTTCTGAAGCCAAAACAACGCCTAAAGCGGTTTTATCTTCAAATTTTATTTCCACCTTATTTATCGCGCCTTGCAAAATGGCTTGGCAAATATCCACGAAATCCGTTTTTAGAAGTGGTAAAATAACTTGTGTTTCAGGATCTCCCAACCGGCAGTTAAATTCTACAACCTTGGGTCCCTCTTTGGTGATCATCAATCCACAGTAAAGTATTCCTTTATATGGATAGCCCAATATGCGCATTGCGGAAAGAATGGGGCTAATGATTTCTTCCTCTATTCGTTTCCGATATTTTTCCGCTTCCGGAACAGGAGCATAAGCACCCATTCCACCTGTATTGGGACCTCTGTCACCAGCATAAAGTTGTTTATAATCCTGGGCAAAAATCGTGGTTTGAAAATGCCAGCCATCAGTAATGGCAAATAAAGAGACCTCCCAACCTTTTAAAAATTCTTCAACGATAACTCCTTTTTCGTTAATTTGAATTTTGTTCAGTGCTGCTTGCGCCTCAGCAAAACCGGAAACTACAAACACTCCTTTTCCTCCGGCTAAACCATCTGCTTTAATAACTGCCGGAAAACCAAATTTGCTTAGCAGTTCCAAAACCTGTGCAGCGGTTTCAGCAATTTCATAGCGAGCTGTAGGTATGCCTTTTTTTCCCATCAGCTCTTTTGCAAAAATTTTGCTGCTCTCCAATTGCGAAGCATATTTTCCTGGAGCTATAACAGCAATTCCTTTTTCTGTTAAAAAATCGGCTAATCCCTCAGCTATAGGTTTTTCGGGTCCTATAAAGACAAGGTCTATAAGATTGCGGACGCAAAAATTGAATATCTCATTTTCTGTTTGCAAATTTACGCATTCATAGTTTAGGGCTATTCCAGCATTTCCTGGTGCTACAATTACTCTTTTTGCCTGTTTGCTTTTCGCAAAACACTCTGCTATAGAATGTTCTCTGCCTCCGCTACCAATTACTAAGATATTCAAATATCCCTGCCTTGTAAATGTTGAATTAAAGTAAGGATAGCAAAATCAGCTGCTTTTATACGGATAATTTCCCTATCCCCGGTAAAGAATTGTTTTTTAGACCAAGGTTTCTCAGCGGCTATAAAGCCAAAACACACCGTTCCTACAGGTTTTTCTGCAGTCCCACCATTAGGACCTGCAATCCCGGTTACTGAAATTGCGCAGGAAGAATCTGTCAACATTTTTATTCCTTCCGCCATTTGCATAGCACAGGATTCACTAACTGCTCCTTCGCTTGCCAAAACAGTTTCAGATACCTTTAGCAACTTTTTTTTCAGTTCGTTAGAATACGCTATCACACCACCAGAAAAAGAGTTAGAAGAACCGGGGACATCTGTTATCAGTTTTTGCACCCAGCCCCCGGTGCAGGATTCCGCTATACTTAAATTGTAGTTATTTTTCTCCAGTAGCGATAATAAAACTTCCGCGGGACTTTCTTCATCATAGCCCCAAACATATTGTTTAACAACAGGAAGAGCTTTATTAACCGCTGCTTCAACTTTTTTTGCCTCTGTTCCATAGAAACGCAAGTCCACCCTTCCAATTTGGGGTAACCAAGCTAAAGCAACCTCTTCCGGTAAATCGGCAAGAGTAAATAATTCCGCCAAACGGGATTCCGCTATTCCGAAAGTGTGTAATGTTCTTATATATAGAGGTCTGGCATCGGGAAAACCGTTTTTAATAATCTCCTTAATCCAGGAGGTAAAAATATGTTTCATTTCGGAAGGAACTCCTGGAAGAGCAAAGAACATTTTATCTTTTTCCCGGTAAAATAAGCCAGGAGCAGTTCCCAAATCATTATTTAAAGTAACAAAATCATCCGGCACCATTGCTTGAGAGCGATTGGTTTCTGGCAACGGCATTTTCCTGAAGCTGAATATTTCCTGAATATGTTCCCAGATTGTATCATCAAAGTGTAGCTTTTTACCGTAAAATTCAGTGATTGCAGCTTTGGTTAAATCATCTTCGGTAGGTCCCAAACCTCCGGTAGTTATTACTATCTCAAATTTTTCCCAGGTATCCTGCAGTGCCTTTTTTATGGCGTTTGGTTCGTCTTTAATAGTAAGAGCATATTCAACTGCTATTCCCAATTTACCAAGTTCCGAACCCAAATATGCCTGATTGGTATTGATGGTTTTCCCCATCAGGATTTCGTTACCGATTGTTATTATAGCTGCATTCATCTTTAATATGCCTTGGCAAAAATAACCCTGCGATTAGATTTTTCTCCGCAACAAATACATTTTCCTTCTTCTTCTTTTGCCTCAAAAGGAATGCAGCGAATAGTCACTTTCAGGTCATCTTTTATTTTTTCTTCGCAGGATGATTTTCCACACCAGTGAGCGCTGGCAAAACCACCGTGAATTTCAGGTTGTTCCATATTTACAGGAGTAAAGAAACGATAGAATTCCTCTTTTTCGTCAATTTCCAGAGTCCACCTGTTTCTAAAATCCAGAGCTCTTTGAAAATAGCCCTGTTGCATTGCTGTAAGCGTTTGCAGCGTATAAGTTACCAGGTCATTATAGTTAACTGCCTGTTTTTCTTTCGGTTCTTTATCGCGTCGGGCAACCATAACAGAATTATTCACAATATCGCGAGGACCTATTTCAATTCGCAAAGGAATGCCTTTTTTTATCCAATACCAGTTTCTTTCACTGCTCGTCATCTCTCGTGTATCTAATTCAGTATAAAGAGGAACATCATCCAAATATAATCCCTTCAAGTTGTTCTGAACCTTTTCCGCAAAAGTCATCACCTGTTTTTGTTCTTCTGCGTCTCTGTAAATAGGGATAATAGCAATATGGGAAGGAGCAATTTTTGGAGGCAAAACAAGTCCGTTATCGTCACTGTGAGCCATAATGATAGCTCCTATTAAACGGGTAGAAACACCCCAGGATGTAGTCCAGGCATACTCTATCTCACCTTTACGATTTTGAAATTTGATCTCAGAAGCTTTAGCAAAATTCTGTCCTAAAAAATGGGAAGTGCCGGATTGCAATGCTTTTCTATCCTGCATCATTGCCTCAATACAGTAGGTAGTAACGGCTCCGGGAAATTTCTCGCTTTCCGTTTTTTCACCTTGGATAACGGGTAGAGCAAGATAATCACGAGCAAAGGTAGCATATACATTAAGCATTTTGGCGGTCTCTTCTTTGGCTTCAATTTCCGTTTCATGCACTGTATGCCCTTCCTGCCAAAGAAATTCCGTAGTGCGTAAAAAAAGACGCGTGCGCATTTCCCAGCGTACAATATTTGCCCATTGATTTATTAAAAGAGGTAAATCACGATAGGAATTTACCCATTTGGCAAAAGATGCACCGATTATTGTTTCGCTGGTTGGACGCACAATATAGGGTTCCGTTAATTCTCCCGCCAGTTGTAAACCACCTTTTCCATCTGCCTCTAATCTACTATGAGTTACTACAGCACATTCTTTGGCAAAACCTTCTATATGTTCCGCTTCTTTTTCCAGAAAACTTTTAGGAATGAATATAGGAAAATAGGCATTCCGATGTCCCGTATCCCGAAACATTTTATCCAAAATATGCTGAATATTTTCCCAAATTGCATAGCCCCAGGGTTTTATAACCATACAACCACGAACATCACTATTTTCAGCCAAATCGGCTGCTTTTATTACTTGTTGATACCATTCGGCATAATTTTCTTCTCGGGTAGGAGTTATTGCGGTTTTATTGTTTTTGGTCATTTTTTCTCCAGAATTAGTTTCTAAATGGCTTGATTGCATATATCCCTTTCCTGCACAAACACTATACATATTTAACCATTTTAGCTTTAAAAATCCAGTTCCTGAAATATACCATTATTGTCAATGCAAAAGAAAATTTCTGTTACCACCAATCTGTAATACAGGGTAGGAAAAGTTGCGGTGGTAGGTTTTGACTTACAATTTTGCTACAGCCATCTCTGAAGCCACAACCCACAAATTGTAAACACTAACAACCGTGCTACAACTGGTTTCCTCATTTCAAAATTGTGAGTTAAAACAAAAAGTTTGCACACTTGCAACCAAATTTCGCCAACCCATCAAATTCCACAATAGTGAAAGAATGGATTTTTTTCATATTTGCAGGGTTGGGTGGGATTGTTCAGAAATAGCGACTTCGCGGTGAATTTTTGTTTTAACTCTAAACCGAGCTTCAGCTTTGACAGTATCGGACAAAAGATAAATTACCTGTTGCTTCTGCATATAGTTGCAATCACAAAAAGAATCGGTTTAGAGTCAAAACAAACAGCTTGTTTTGACTTACAATTTTGCTACAGCCATCTCTGAAGCCACAACCCACAAATTGTAAACACTAACAACCGTGCTACAACTGGTTTCCTCATTTCACAATTGTGAGTTAAAACAAGAACCCCGCCCTATTTTTCCTCCCAAAATTATTTGTTTATCAGTTCCTTTTTTTTTGCGTTATGCCGCTAATGAGATTCCCGTATCTTTCCCATATCGCGATACGGGAACGATACGAGAGTCATATCGGAGTGTTATTGAGAAAATACCGGGTTCTGTTTGGGAGCACTTTGCGTTGTTGTTATTTTATACCGTTTAATTATGGCGTAACTGATAATAAGGTAATGGATATAAAGGAGTTATAACTACCTGTAGAATAAAAGGATAGGTTCTTCTAAGCCACCGAAAACACAGAAATCGTTGCAGATATTATCTAAATATTATCGGTGTTCTCGGTGGCTAAAAGACCTCTTTCCTAATTTTTGCGGAAGCTAACTACATAACTATAAATTATTTTATCCTCCACACTAAATTCCCAGCCAAGAATTTCCTGTTTTAGTTCAGCAATAAAATTGGAATAAAATTTTCCCGAAAGCGCCTTTATTTCCACTTCCTGAACCTTACCTTCTTCTGTGATGTAAAGTGTGAATTCCAAATCACCTTGCATCGCATTCTGGTAAGAATGTTTTCTAAATATTGCCTGCAGTTTATCCTGATGGCTATTAACAACTTTGGCAACTCTTTCCACTTCGGGTGTTTTTTGGGAAGAGCTTTCCGCAGGATAGTTCTGTGGAACAGAACAAGATAGGATTGTAAACAAAACAATCACCATACCTATAGCGAACCCTAAACCGGATATTTTCATAAGCACTCCTAACTATGTTTATTAGATATAATAAAGTAAAAAACTATAAAAACAAATAGTTCTTGACGATTGCATAAGATACAAAAATTGGCATTTAAGTTGAGAACTGTTATTCTGAAATCGTCACTGCTGAAATGGCTTAACCCTTTCCCGCAAATTTATTCGGCAGTGAAGATTCGTCGCAAGTTACAGCATAAAAGGAAATATGAATAAGGAATTTATCCGACCACTAATCTTAGTGGTTATAGCAGCCCTGTTAGTGGAAGTTTTAGCCAGAGTAATTCCAGCAACGGAAAGCCATTTTTTCTCTCTGAAAAAGCTTTCCTGGTTTGAATCGCTAAAACCTGATGCAGCCATTATGGCTGCCGATACTCTTATTGTGAATAAAGCTACTGCCATATCTAACGATTTAGTCCCTCTTCAACCTTTTTTAATAAAGCTGCAGAAACCTGGGCAAAACTTACGGATTGCCTATTACGGTGATTCTATTATTGAAGGTGATTTAATAACGGGAAAACTGCGTCAGGAACTTCAGGCAACCCATAAGGGCGCTGGAGTTGGAATGGTAGGAATCACTTCTATTGTAGCTGGTTTCAGGCAAACCATCAAACATAGTTTTTCCCGCAACTGGGAAAGTATTTCTTTTATGACTCCCCGTAAAAATGATATTTCTTTAGGTATAACGGGTTATACTTATATTCCCAGAAATTACTATGTGGCGGAAAAAGTTATTGAACCCTTGCAACTTGATAGTTTAGCCATTTTAGATACCACTGCCATAGAAAGTGCCAAACCCCAGAAAGAAAGCGTCCGCTATTATGTGGATTATAATCCCTGGGTGGAATACAGTGTGTCTCAGGCATCAGGAAAAGCCGAAACTTTTTCCCGTATTCGTCTATTTTACAGTAATGCTTCCGATAGCAGCTATGTGAAGGTCTCCTATAGTAACGCTCCAAATCTTGTGCGCCATTTAAAAAAACAACCCGGGGTTCAGGTTTTAGACCTTAGTCCTGCAACTCCCTGTAAAAAAATCCGTTTGGAATTCAGTGCCTACGATCCTATTCATTTGTATGGAGTTAGCTTTGATGAACCGCAAGGCGCTTATGTAGATAATTATCCTATTCGGGGTTATTCCGGAATGTATTTTCAGCGCATCAGTTCAGATATTTTAACAGGTTTTCAGCAATACTTAAATTACGATCTCATCATTTTGCAATATGGAGTGAATGTTTCCAATTATAAAATTCGGGATTACAGTTATTACGAACAAGGAATGAAAAGAAGCATAGTCCATATTCAAAAAGCCCTTCCGGGAGTTCCTATTTTGCTTATCAGTGCACACGATAGAGGTATTAAACAAAACGGGGAATATGTAACTTCTCCCGATATTCCGTATTTGGTTTCAACGCAGGCAAAAATTGCCAATGATACCGGTTGTGCTTTCTGGAATTTATTTGCTGCAATGGGTGGAATGAATTCTATGACCAAATATGTTAATCATCAACCACCTTTTGCCGGTAAGGATTACACTCATTTTACCCGTGCCGGGGCAGATCATATAGCTGCAATGCTTATTGCATATCTTAAAGGAAACGGGTGAATTACCGCAACTTTATATCCCTCTGTATCTTGGTGCTGATTACAATCTTCCTGTTCAGTATAAACAGTGCGGAAGAAAACAGTGCCGAAGAAAACGCGAGAGAATTTTTAAGTGAAGAGGAATATCCTTCAGATATGGATACTTTGGAAGAATTCATTCAGAGCTATTACCTGCTTCTGGAAAGCAATGAATACTTGAAACAGTTCAAGTTTCTGCATCTGGATAAAAATCAATTTAGGGGTGATAAAAAAGCTCTGAAGCCAATCTTTGAGAAGTTACTGGAACTGCGTAGCGGATTAAGACAAAATGTAACTATTTACCAGATAGGCGATTCGCATATCCAATCGGGATATTTTCCCGGAACTGCCAGAACAGCGCTGCAAAAATACTTCGGAAATTCAGGCAGGGGATTGGTTTTTCCCTTGCGATTGGCAGGAACTAATCAACCCGATGATTATAAAATAACTGCCAACGGTTCTTGCAGCCGCATAAATTCAGAACGGGGACTAAGCGGCTTCACAATAAAGACCTCTGACGGAATTTGCTTCAATATAGCTACCAACAATTTCTTTAGAGGCGATAATAGTTTTAATAAATTATCCCTGCTTACCTCGCTGCCGGGAATGAAAATAAAAATGGATGCCACGGAAGATATTACTGAAGAAACTGCTTTCAAAAAAGGAAATTATTATTGCAGCAGCATTTCCTGGAAGAAGAGAGTTCCCGAAATGAAAATTACCCTCTCCGGTGAACCCTCTAATTTGTATGGAATTTTCCTGGAAAATGAACAGCCGGGATTGCTTTATCACTCCTGTGGAATCAACGGAGCCGGTTTCTATAATCTGCTGGAACAACAAACATTGTTTGAACAGATAGGTCTGCTGCAGCCGGATTTAATTATTATTTCCTTAGGTACAAATGATGCTCAAGGTTCCTTTCGCAATGAAGTTTTTACGCAAAATCTGCATAACTTTATGAATAAGCTTAGACAGTTTAATCCCGATACACCTGTGCTTTTCACTTTACCGCCCGATTCTAACAAACGCAGAAAACACAATAACGATTTGGACAAAGTAGAAAAAATTATCATTGACTATGCCCAAGAAAATCAATGCGCCTGGTGGAATTTAAGTGAAGTTACAGGTGGTAACGGTAGTGTGCAAAAATTACGCTCTCAACAAATGTCTGCAGCTGACCTTTTGCACTATACTCCCAAAGGTTATATGCTGCAGGGCTATCTTTTCTATCAGGCATTTATCCAAAGTTATAAAAGCTTCAGTGAACAAACCTCAGGTTAAGAGAAAAAGCTATGCTACCTTTAATCCAAAATATCTTAAGTAATTTAGTTTACGATCCGCAAAAGCCGTTGTTGTTTCACAGCACTTTCTTTCTGTTTTTCTTTATCGTGATTTTGCTTTTCTATCCTTTAGTAGTGAACAAAGTGAAAGTGCGCACCTGGTATTTGATGCTGGCATCGCTATATTTTTATTACAAAACCAGCGGCAGTTTCATCATTTTATTACTGATTACTTCGCTTGTCAACTTTGGCTTGGGTGCTCTTATTTACAATGCCCAAAGCAAAGCTGCCAAACGCTTTTATTTATGGATAAGCATCTTTTGGAATTTGGGTTCACTGGGCTATTTTAAATACACCAATTTTCTTATTACCACTATCAATCAAATCTTTGGGGGACAACTTCCTTTATACGATATCTTCTTACCTGTAGGAATTTCCTTTTTTACTTTTCAAACCTGGAGCTACACTCTGGACATCTATTTCGGTAAGCTGAAACCCCTCAAAAGTTTTGTGGACTTTACCTTTTTTGTGTCTTTCTTTCCGCAACTGGTAGCAGGACCTATTGTGCGTGCCAGTTACTTTATCCCTCAAATTCATAAAAAATTAAGTTTAGATAAGGATACAATTGCCAAAGCGCTGGTTTTAATCTTTTCGGGCTTAATAAAAAAAGGTGTGATAGCCGATTATTTATCCATCAACTTTGTAGATCGCATATTTGAAAATCCGGCACTATTTTCCGGCTTGGAAAATCTTTTAGGTGTGTATGCTTATGCTTTACAGATTTATTGCGATTTTAGCGGTTATTCCGATATCGCAATCGGCTTGGCTGCCTTGCTTGGTTTTTCTTTACCGGTAAACTTTCTAAATCCTTACCGAGCTACCTCTGTAACCGATTTTTGGCGGCGTTGGCATATTTCGCTTTCCACTTGGCTGAGAGATTATCTTTATATTCCTTTAGGAGGAAATCGTAAAGGTAAAGCCCGACAATATATAAATTTGATGATAACTATGCTTTTGGGGGGATTGTGGCATGGCGCATCCTGGAATTTTGTAGTCTGGGGTGGAATACACGGTGTGGCTTTGGTTTTGGATAAAATACTTTTGCAGCTCAAGATAATGCAAACTAAGGTGATGAAAGTAATAAGCGTAATTGTTACTTTCAATTTTGTCTGTTTCGGCTGGATATTTTTCCGTTCTCCTGATTTTGCCAGAGCAGGAATGATGTTGAACCGTATTTTTACTGCCTTCAACGGACAAATCTTCTGGCAGTGGCTTAATCAGTATCGGATTTGCGCCATCCTTATTTTAACCGGTTTTGTGTTTCACTGGATGCCCGATAGTTATAATAATGCTTTACAAAAAGTGTTGCGTAAAACACCTGTGGTTTTACAGTCGTTACTCTTAGCAGTTGTAATTTGGATTTTGTTCCAATTTCGCTCTGCAGAAATTCAACCCTTTATCTATTTTCAGTTTTAAGGAGTGTTACTATGCCCTATCTAATTAAACCCGCTCTCCAAAATTACTCCTGGGGCGATACTAAATATATTCAAGAACTAATCGGAGCCCAACAGGAAACAGGAAAACCCTTAGCTGAAATATGGTTCGGCACCCATCCCAAAGCACCTTCCACAGTAATAACGGAAAACGGTGAAGTTCCAATGGATAAGTTTGTGCAAAACAATCAGGAATATCTGCCGAACAATATGCAAGAGAGCTCTCTGCCTTTTCTTCTTAAAATTCTGGCAGCTGCCGAACCTCTCTCTTTGCAGGTTCATCCCGATAAACAAACAGCCCTGAACGGTTTTCAAAGGGAAGAATTGGCAAATCTACCGTTGAATGACCCTAAACGCTGTTTTAAAGACCCTAATCACAAACCGGAACTACTTTGTGCTTTAACCCCTTTTATCGCTATGTGCGGATTCCGACCCTATGAAGAAATTATCCGCAACTTCCAGGTTTTGGGCATAACCAAACTCTGGCAGAAATTCTCTTCTTTCGCTAATTCACCTTCTAAAAAGTCATTACGGGATTTATTCAGCCAAATCTTGAACAGCGAAGGAAATCAACTGCAGGACTTTTTGCATTGCCTTGAAAGCATCCAGCCGGAATTGAGCCCCAAACTGAAATTCACCTGCCAGATTTGTAAACACTTAAATGAATTCTATCCTTTTGATAGCGGTATAGTTAGTCCCCTCTTACTTAATACTTTCACTTTGCAGCCAGGGCAGGCAGTTTATATTGATGCCGGTATTTTGCATTCCTATATCCAGGGAGCAGGTATTGAAATTATGGCTAATTCCGATAATGTTATCAGGGGAGGGCTTACGCCCAAATATATAGACCGGGAAATTCTGTTTGCTATCACTCGCTTTGAAACCTACCTCCCGCAATTAATTCATCCTCATCTGAAAGCCAATGAACCGGTAGCTTATACTACTCCGGCAGAGGAATTTATTTTAAAACGCCTTCTTTTGGAAGGAACCCTCACCCTGGATAACGAACATAAACCAATGCTGGTTTTTTGCATAAAGGGTTCGCTTACTACTGAATCCGGTTTATCTCTGGCAAGAGGACAGGCAATGTTTATTCCTTTTAATGAAAGACCAAGCCAAATCTCCGGTTCCGCAGAAATCTTTCTTGTCTCTACGCCAACCAAATTATAGCGCTTTATTTCGTTACCGAGAAAGCTCTCGCTAAAAGAATATCCTCTTTACGAAGCTGTTATTATCCTCTGTTCTATTCTTAGAACTGAAATTCCACTCCAAAAGTGAGCATTTCGGTTATTTCATCTTTGCCTTTAATTCTTCCGTCGCCATTTATATCAGTATAATATTCACTGTAGCGTCCAACCAAATTAGCATTATCCGAAACAGAATATACCAGGCGACCTGCAATAAGAGCATTTTCATTGCGCAGCCACTTGAAGTTAATGTAATTCGTGTTTGTTTGAGAATAATATACGGTAGCTTCTTTCAATTTCGGAACCATAGAAGGATTTACGGTAATGCTTGCCCACAGCGATTTTCCGAGGAAGTTATTCTTGCCATACATATCTTGATAGGCGATTTTGGCATACATAAAATTAAACAGATTAGCTCTTAAATATCCAAACCAACCGAGAGAGGATTCAACTTCCTCCAAGGTAGCTTCTTTGGTAGTTAAATTCCAGATTTGGTTACAACTATCAGTTTGAGCAATATGCCTCACTTGAGCTCTTTGTTGATCATATTGCCGGTCAAAATACCCTGGCAGAAACTGATCGCCAAAATTACGGAATTCCAGACGGGCATCAAAGATAAAGAATTTACTGCTGAAACCGGGGAAAATCATTCCTGTTCCATAGCCATCTATTTTAGCTATTTCTCCATAATGAATCAGGTTGAAACGCTCAGTTTCAATTAAGGGCAACTGGTAATCTGCACTATAAACATAAACTTCATCTTTTTTAGTATAGGCAGCTGCCCTATCAGGGGTTACATTCATATCCAACACATAACCTAAACTATCTATCCCCGGAAATTGTTCTGCTACAAAAGGATTTACTAAAGGATGGTCTAAAATATTATTGCCGTTAATATCTATATCATCGTTATCGGCAACACCATCATTATCGGTATCCAGATATCTGTTTCTATCCTTGGGAAATTTATCGTAAATATCAGGAATATTATCCCCATCGTCATCTTCATATTTGGCATATTGATCTCTGTCTATACCTACATTAACTCCAATCCGCAATTTTTCCAGAAGGGGTATATTAGTAACTGCAAGGGGTTGAATATGAGCTCTTCCGGCTAAAATCTCATTCTTATACACATTATGCGAAAAAACCTCAAAACCTAAGCCCGATAGCTGTGTATTAATCCCCACATAGCCACCAATATTTTTAACATTCGGATAGAGCGTCATATTGGAATAGTGATTGAAGATTAAGCCATTTCCCAAAGTGTAATCAGGAATACTGCCAACTTTAAAATAGAACGGATCGTTGCGCTGGGCAAAGCGAAAATACAAAATCTTATTTACATAATCCTGCCATTCATTCCAGTCCTCTTTCCGCACATTTCCTTCGGAATCAATTATTAAATCAATATCCAAGCCCAATCCGAATTTTCCTATCTGGAGCTCCGGCTGTAACCGTATCTGAGAATAGGTCTGATTATCAATTGTTATGGCTCCTACAACTCCTCCCATCCCCCATTGCGTTCCTTCCGTTGTTTCTGTTTCCTCGTCCAGCATAGGGTCTCCAGGAACACTAAGATCATCATTGCTTGCCTGTCCCATTAAAAATACAGGCAATAAGATTAACACCAAAAATAAATACCTTTTCATCTTCGTCTCCTTGTCTGTAAGGATTTTTTTCTTTATAGTCAAAGTATCTTATTGTGTCAAGAAAAATCGTGTTTTATCTTGTCCTTGATATTTACCGCATAGTAATTCCCTACACTGAGGGCATAATTGGCATAAGTTTAATTCAGCAGCAGCTCTAAAATATTAACCGGTAAAGCATCCTGATAGGAATAGGGTTGGTTAATTTGCATACCCAGGGCATCAATAAGCACTTTTCCCTTCACGGAATATCTAATTTCTCCTTTAATGGCACCTTTCACGGCTCCCAAAATAGTTTTCAAATTATTGAGCTTAAACACCATAACCCCATCCTGCGAATAGATATTTTCGTTGAAGTTAAGCTGATTTTTCAAATTTCCTGTGCCGGCTAATTTTTCGGTGATATAAATCTCAGCGGGAAAACCTTTAAAGTTGAATGTAAGCCCATAAGGGTTTAAAACAATAAAATGGATATGCAATTCGGTTTCGCCAATGCCGATTTTTTCAACTGTGGTCTTAGTTATTTTAAATAAACTCTGTCCATTGGTACTGAATTTAGGAATAATGCTCATCAGTTCTTCTCTTAAATCCAGTTCGTAGGGCTCGTCAAACTTAAAAGTTTTACCTATTCCCATTACTTTGCCGTGTCCTTTGCCCGTGATAAAAAACTGCACTTTCTGGTCTATGGAACTAACCATTTTTATAACGGGACGCGTTTCCAGCTCCACTGTAAAATCCAGACAGATAGCTGATTTTTTAGGTATTTGCACCATTTTTTGCAAAGTAGCAGTTCCCACTTTACCGCGGTCTTTATTCAACAAATCCACATCCAATTGATCCAGTTTCAGTTTGTAGCAATTGGGGTTATTAACAATAAACGATATTTTGATAGTGCTTTTATCAGGGGTAATGGAGACCACTTTTACATCCTGAATTTTTGTTACTGCAGGGTTCTTAAAGAGTTTGCAGGAACTAAGAGAAAAAAGCGCTACGCAGCAAACTATCATTCTTACAATGTTTTTCATTTATATCCTCCTGAAGTTTAATCTACGAATTGCCTGAACCAAATCTCCAAAGCAATAATATTGAACAGCATTTCTGCCTGGCTGTTGTCTCCAGCCAGATATTTATGCCAGTAAAAGTTTATTTTGGGCAAATTCCAGATTCCTCTCTCCCGCAATGTTTTACTTGTTAAGATCTCGGTAATAAATGGCTTTAACTCGTTTTTCATCCATACCTGATAAAAAGGAGAAGAAAAAATACCTTTATCCTGGCGGCGGTATATTTCTTCAGGAATCAATTCCTGCATTGCAGACCGATGAACTACTTTAGTGTATGGGGGCTTAACCTTATATGCTGAAGGCAGAGAAAAGACAAAATCTACCAAACGGTTATCCAAAAAAGGAACTCTGCTTTCCACCGAATTTGCCATTGCCATCCGGTCTTCAAAATGCAACAGTGTTTGCAGCGAAGTATTATGCATCATATTATACAGGAAATTGGAAAGCCGGGATGCCTTAATATCCGCAATCTTTTTCAGAATTTGTTCCCCGCAGTTTTTATCAGCTTCCCTGGTAAAAGCAGAATTGAAGGGCTCAAAACGGTAATAACGAAATTCCAGATTGTAAAGGGCAGATTCCGGCAGAAAAGTGGAAAGCAAAATTTTGCCCAACTTGGATAAAACCGGTTTTTCTTTTTGTAAATAACGGGGCAGTTCTTTCCCCAATTTCCCTATTTGCATTCCTCTAAGCAAATCAGCAAAATAGCGATATAAGGAATGCCTGTAACCGGCAGATATTTCATCGGAACCCTGGCCTGAAAGCAAAACCTTAATTCCTTGTCTATGTGCTTCTTGCATCACGGCATTTTGCGAAACAAAGCCAGCTGCCAAAGGAAAATCATTATAATAAGTTAAATTCTCCCAGCCCTGAATAGCATCTTCCGCCTTGGGGCTTACATAAAAAGAACGGCAAGAGGTCTTTTGCACTATTTTTTCTATCCACGAGCGCTCATCCAGTTCCGGCAAAAAAGCATAGTAAGAAGAGAATGTCTTTAGCGGTTCACCTTTTTTATGCACTGCGGAACAGACAATTGCAGAAGAATCCATCCCTCCGGAAAGAGTGGCTCCAATTTCCACATCGCTACGCAGCTGTAAACCAATAGAATCCAGAAAGATACTTCTATATTGTTCAACTGCTTCGTTATAGGAGAGCTTGGAACTTTCCAAATTAGCTATATCCAAATCATAATATTGCTTAATGTTTATCTTACCATTGGTAAGCAGCAAATTATGCCCCGGCTTTAAACAATTTATATGCTGCCAATAGGTTTCATCATCATAAACAAGCAGCGAATTGATTTTCATACTACGCCAAATCATTGCCTGGTTCAGGGTTTTATCAACAGGGGTAAGTAAAAGCTGCTTAATTTCACTACCCCAATATATTACACCATCTTGAACCGCATAATAAAAGGGTTTGATGCCATAACGATCACGACTGCAAAAAAGCACTTTCTTTCTTTCATCCCATAAGGAAAATGCCCACATTCCGTTAAAATGCTGCACACAATCCTCACCCCAATAGTGATACGCTTTAATTATCACTTCCGTATCGCTATGGCTGAAAAATATATAACCCTTTGCCTTAAGCTCTTCCCGCAGTTCCAGATAGTTATATATTTCGCCATTATAACAAATAACTATACCCAGTTCTTTATCCCACATCGGTTGATGACCAATTGGTTTTAATTCCAAAATGCTCAAGCGCTGGAAACCCATTCCCAAAATAAAATCATCTACATTGATGGAATTAACCGCTGCATTTAGAGAAGTTCTTATTGCTCCCTCATCGTTGTTATATAATATCGGATATAGAGATTTGATATCCGCAGGCGAATCTCCCCCCGCAAAAACCTGGATTCCTTTTCTATCCTTCAGCAGATAACCCTCATCATCAGGACCCCTATGCTTGATTGCATCCGTCATATTTTTCAGCAGAATGGCATTAACAGCATTTTGTTTATAGCTGCCGGAATTTTTCCCCGGGTATTCTTTTCCTGGGGTAAAATTTTCCTGTTTTTTAGCTATAGTAACTGCTTCCTGGCTATAACAATATATTCCCGCTATTCCGCACATTGATACTCCTTTTACTGGTGGTTACTTTTTTCATTATTACAATTCCAGTCAAGCGTTTTATAATTTTTTTTGGAACCCCATTTTTAAAATAGAGCAGTATAAGTACCGGGGATGTTTTAACTTACACTTTTCACCTGCCTTCAATGTAACCACGCCTCGCAGTTTATTTTCACTTACAACCGCTTTTTAACTGGGCTGCGAACCATAAAATTGTGAGTTATAAACAATAAGCAAAAACGGCAAAACATTGGCAAAATTGAATATATATCATCCCTTAAGAGAACCCGATATTTTTTCAATAACCTTCCGATGTGACTCCCGTATTGTTCTCGTATCGCGATATGGGAACGATACGGGAATCTCATCTGCTGCGTACCACAAACAAGAAGGAACTGATAAACAAATATTTTTAGGGTGAAAAAAGAATAATTGCTGTTGATAGTGTTTTTTCGCTTTATGGTGTTGTTGTTCTATACAGTAAAAATAGAGGGTAATTGATAGTTGGGTTGTAAGGGTGTGTGCTTTTTGTTTTAACTCACAATTTTTCAGATTTCAGACCAGCTAAAGAGCGGTTGTAAGTGAACTAAAAGTGTGGGGTGTAGTTTCATTGAGGGCAGGTGAAAATTGTAAGTCAAAACTTCCCGCCGTTCAAATCGCAAATTTGATGAGGGGCTTACGCCACCATCGCTATTATTGTGTCGCCCCCTGGGCTTTACACCTCTTTCAATCTACTCCATCCTCTCAACTTTTTTTCTACCATTCTGTATCATTTTGGATTGCCATTAACAATTTTGAACTGAGATTGCAAAACTGCTTGACATAATAAGGGCTTTATAGAATAAAGATATTTCTAACGAAGAGGAGAAGCCCGAAAGATGAACGAGCTGACAAAATATATCCAGAAGTTCAAGCAAAGAATAAACTTACGCTTTGCCTTGCAGGCAATAATCAAAGCTCTAATCAGCTTTATGCTGGCTTTGCACCTCTATTTTTTGCTATGGCTAAATCTTCCCTCTAATTCAATGGCTCTTTTCTATGCCAATATTGGCATTCGCACTTGTTTAGTGTTGGTAATCCTCTATTTTCTTTTAAGCGGTTATCGCAATTTTTGGCATAATCTTTATGTAGCGCGTTTTTTGGATAGGCAAATTGACTATCAGGACGATCTTTTTCAGAATACTTTGGAGCTTGCCCAAAAAGAGAAGGACAGTCCGATTGTGGAAAATTTGGGTTCAATGGCAAAAACGCGCATAGAGACAAATCGTTACAAAATACCGGCATTATATCCTTCCCGGATTGTTTTTGCCATCCTTTTTCTCATTTTGGGCTTAGGTAGTATTTGGGCTTATTCTTATGAGGACTTTCGGTTAGCATTCAAACAATTTTACACTAACCGTGGTCAGGAGGTTATCTATAAGAATTTTATAGAGTTAAGCCCTGGTAATTTAACAATTGGCAGAAATGAAGCGGTAGAAATTAAAATACTGAATCCCGATACGCGTTTAAAGCACCGTCTTTTTTACAGAATAGATAAACAATGGCGGGAATTAGGTTTAGCTGATAACACATATATTTTTCAGCGTATTGATAACAGCATAGAGTATTATGCGGAAAATGAGGTTTGCCATTCTCCTGTGTATAAAATCCAGGTTTTGGATGAACCGATTGTTAAAAAATGGTTTGTGCAATATAATCCGCCTGCCTATTCCGGTTTGGCAACCTGGACGGATACTTTAAGTTACGGTAATATAGAGGCATTAAAACACAGCCAGGTAAAGCTTTCCCTCACAACAAATATTCCAGTTGAGGCAGCAGTGATGGTTTTTGATGATGCCAGCCGTCTTGCTTTGCAGGCAATAGATAAAAATAATTATATCACGCAACTTACTATAGAAAAGCCCTGTAGCTGGTATTTGGAACTTACTGATGCCTTGGGACGAAAAAGTAAACCGGAAGAAAAGACCATCAAAATTGTGGAGGATAATCCTCCTGAAATTAAAATCACTTTTCCCGGTGAAGATGTTACCCTGAATCAAAATATGCTGCTGCCTTTAATTATAGAAGCGGATGACGATTACGGTTTGAAAAATTGCACTTTGAACATCCAAATTATGACTTCTGAACCGCAAGTGGTAAATGTGCAAAGTGTTATCTCCGGAAAAATGCTGGTGACGGATTTCCTGTTGGATTTGAAAGAGGCAAATTTATTTCCCGGCGATGTAGTTACTTATTGGGCTACTATTTACGATAATTCTCCCGAACAGCAAAAGGCAGAAAGTTCAAAATTTAAGGCTCGTTTCCCCTCCATTGAAGAGATTTACAGAGAAATTGAGAACCGCGAACAGGAAAAGAAAACGGAATTGGAAACCGCTTTGGAAAAATCCAAAGACCTGCAAAAGGAATTTGAAAATAAACGCCGGGAACTGCTGAAACAGGATAATCCCCAGTGGGAAGATAAAAAGCAGCTGGAAAAAATATTGCAGGAACAGGAAAATCTTTCCAGTCAGGTGCAAAATATTGCCGATAACTATCAGGAACTAATCAATAAAATGCAGGCAAATTCTACCCTCTCTCCCGAGACCTTGCAAAAAATGCAAAAAATTCAAGAACTGATGCAGGAAATCAATAATGAGGATTTGCAAAAGGCAATGGAAAAATTTGCCAATTCCCTGCAAAATATAAAGCCCGAAGACCTGAAAAAGGCAATGGAAAACTTCAAATTCTCAATGGAGGATTTTACTAAAAAGATTGAACAAACCCTTGCCCTGCTGGAAAGTATTAAAAAAGAACAGGCAATCCAAAAAGCGCTGCAGATTTCTGAAGAAATGGAAAAAATGCAGAAGACATTGAGCGAACGCACAATGGATGAAAAACAAAACAGCAAAGACCTTGCCTCCGACCAGAAACAGATTAGCGATACTTTTGATAAACTGCAACAGGAAATGGAAAAAATTGAAAAAATGCTGGAAACCCCACGCGATAACGAAGTACAAAAACAATTGAATGACTTGAAACAAGATATGCAAAACAGCAACCTGAAACAAGACCTGCAAAACAGTCAAAACTCCCTGAACCAAAATCAACGCAGTCAATCTCTTGCCACTCAAAATCAGGCACTGGAAAAAATGCGCCGCTTTTCTTTGAAACTGAATCAGATGAAAGAATCTATGGGAGGAGGCAATCAACAAAGAACGATGCAAGCAATTCAAACCGCTATCAGGGAATTCCTTATTTTTTCCAAACAGCATGAAACAACTGCCAGCCGCTATAGAAATGACCCTTATGCTATCGTTCAAGACCTTATTGCTCAGTCCGAAGGAATCCAAATTTCCTTAAATAAAATGTTTAGCGAAACCCAGGTGCTGATGATGATTCCGCCTAAGTTTTTCATAGATTTGAACGAGACCAATAATGCCTACCGAAATATTTTCAGCTACATCAATGAAACCCAGTTTTACCAAATCCCCAATGCTCTAAACGGTGTTCAAAAAGGGATAAACCTGATGGTTTATGACTTGATGCAGGCATTGCAAAATGCTTCTTCCGGAAGTGGAAGCGGAGGTGGAGGAATGCAATCCCTGATGCAAATGCTGGAACAAATGAGTCAGGAACAAATGGCAATGAATATGCTCACCGAACAATTGATGCTGCAAATGCAAGCTCAGGGTGGAAAAATGGATAGCGCTATGCAACAGCAAATTCAACGCCTGGCAGAAGATCAGGAACGCCTTGCCGAAAACCTGAAAAGAGCTTTGCAAAACAATCCGGCGGCACAAAAACAAGGCAATGCCCTGAAACAAATTACAGAAGAAATGGATGCCATAACCAGACAACTGAAAAATAATCAACTCAATCCTGATATTCTGGAAAGACAGGAAAAAATTATCAGCAAAATGCTGGATGCTCAACGCTCCATCAATAAAAGAGAATTCACGGAAAAACGCAAAGCTGAAACTGGACAAGATTTGCCCTATAAAGGAAATACGAAAATTGATTTGGAGTCCTTAAGACGCAGCGGACTTCTGGAAGAAGGGTTACATTCCTATCCCAAAGAATATCAACAGGTTATAATGCAATATTTGAAAGAGCTGAATGAAGCGATCAATAAATAATAAAAATAAGAAAGAACGACATCTTGTCGTTTTGCAAAGGATGAGAGGTGGTTGACCAGGAGGTCAACCCTCCGGAAAAATGACATCTTGTCGTTTTAGAGTTGACCGGGAGGTCAACCCTCCGGAAAAACGACATCTTATCGTTTTACAAAGCACAGGAAATGGTTGACCAGGAGGTCTGTACCCCGGAGAAACGACGTCCTCGTCGTTTTAGAGTTGACCAGGAGGTCTGTACCTCGGAGAAACGACGTCCTCGTCGTTTTAGAGTTGACCAGGAGGTCAACCCTCCGGAAAAACGACATCTTGTCGTTTTGCAAAGAATAAGAGGTGGTTGACCGGGAGGTCAACCCTCCAGATTAGAAAGAAGAAGCTAAAATGAAAAAGACAGTTTTGCTAATACTGATCCTACTTGCTTGCATAAGTGCAATAAATGCACAATATGACGAAAAGCAAATCCTTACTCAGCAAGCAAATCAATTGCTGATGCAGCGTCAATACGCTCAAGCAGAACAGCTCTTTTTACAAATTCTGGATAAATACCCGGGTGACATAAATGCCGTCAATCAACTTATGAATATCTATTTTACATTGTCTCAGACAGAAAAAGCTGAAACAACTTTGAATAAATACCAAAGAGCTTTGCCCCCGCAAACATATAGCGAACTGCTTATTCAGCTATTAATTATGCAAGCAAAGGTAGAAGATGCCTGGCAGGAAACTCTACGCTATTTGCAACTTTACGGTCAGGATGAATATAAATACCGGCATCTGGCATCTTTTTTTGAACGCAAAGCATTTTACGACAAAGTGATAGAGCTATACACAAGAGCCCGAAATCAATTAGGCAAGCCCGATTTATTCCGTTTGGAAATGGCAAATTCAGCAATGAATTATCATCAGTTTGAAAAGGCAATTCGCGAATATATGGCTTACACAGAAAACAATCCGGTCTATATGTTCTATACTAATAATCAGCTGAAAACAATATTGCAGGAAGATTCCACCCTTATTTCTGTTGTTGCAGCTCTTGCCGACAGCAGCAAAAGTATCGTGTTAAAAGAAATTTACGCTAATGCCTTGCTCAGTTTGCAGGATTATAAAACAGCCCTGAATATTTATAAACAGCTTGACCCCCAAAAAATGTTGCATTTTGCAGAGGAACAAACAGCTGCAGGTAACGACAGTATTGCTTTTGAGGCATACAGCTATCTGGCATCAATAGAAACGGATATGGCAAAAAAAATGGATTTGCGTTATCGCCTGGCAGAAATAAAATATCAGCAAAGGGATTTGCCGACTACCGAACAAATTGTCGGGGAATCACTTTCTCTGCCATTCTGGAAAGATAAAAATCTTTATTACCGTTCTACGGTGGGAGTTAAATTCCGCAAATTGATGGCAGAAATTAAGCTGGCTAAAAATGAGCCGGTTGATAGTGCGTTAGTGTGGTTGAACGAAGCTCGTAAATTTAGCCGTAACAATCTGGAAACACAAGAGATGGATTTGGAGATTGCCCGTCTGTATATCCTCAGCGGTGAAAAGCAAAAGGCGGAGAATATTTTGCAAAACATCACTCAGAACACTCTGCAGGAAAAAAAGGAATACTTGAACTTCTTAAACACTTTACTGGACGGCAATACTGCTTTAGCGGATACTTTAATGAATACTTTCCTTATTCGGCATCCGGAAAGTCAATATGCCAACGATGCCATCTATTTGATGATGTTTACTTTGAATATGGCAGAGCAGGATAAAAAGAGTTTCTATTCCGCCATCCGGTTGTTACAACTGAACCGTCAAAGCGGAATTGATACATTGGCGGTAATTTTCAGTCACAATAAAGATGAGGAAATCCTTTTAATGGCAATTGAATGGGCAATTGCTTTCGGAAATGATGCCAAGGCAAAGGAATTGCTGCAATATGATTTTCAGGATGAAGTTGCGGCGGATTATGCTGCTTTACTCCGTTTGTTAATGGTTGCCGATAAAACTGAAGAACAACGCCTGGCAAAGGACTTTTTAAAAAACAAGCCCAACAGTATTTTCTCCCCCGATTTTAGGCAGAAAATCAGTCGCTGGGCAGCTTCCCGACCGAATTTATAATAACTCACAGGAGATAAAATGAACTTACGCAAAGCATATACCTTTGATGATGTGCTTTTGGTTCCTCAAAAATCGGAAGTTTTACCTGCTGAAGTAGATTTAAGCACAAAAATAACAGCTAAAATAACTCTGCATCTCCCGGTTTTGAGTTCCGCAATGGATACCGTTACGGAATCGGCTATGGCAATTGCTATGGCAAGAGAAGGGGGTTTGGGAATTATCCATAAAAACCTTTCCATAGCAGACCAGGCAAAGCAGGTAAGTTTAGTGAAACGAGCAGAAAGTGGAGTAGTTACTCATCCTTATATTCTAAATCCTGAAGATACTTTGGATGTTGTTTTAGCTTTGAAAGAAGCACATCATATTGGCGGTTTCCCGGTGGTAGAAAATGAATTCCTGATAGGCATTTTAACCAATCGGGATATCCGTTTTGAAACCAATCTCCAGGCAAAAGTGAAAGACCTGATGACTCCTAAGGAAAAGCTGATTACCGCAAAAAAGGGAATTTCAATGGACAAGGCAATTGACCTTTTGCAGCAACATCGGATAGAAAAATTGCTGCTAATTAGTGATGATGGTAAACTGGAAGGAATGATAACTGTTAAGGACATTATGAAACGCTTAAATTATCCTAAAGCAGTGCAGGATGATAAAAACCGTTTACTGGTGGGGGCTGCAATTGGGGTTACAGGAGATTATATTGAACGAGCAAAAGAACTTCTTAATGCCGGAGCAGATTTATTAGTAATTGATACGGCACACGGTCATCAAAAAAACATAGGTAATGCTTTGCAGAAAGTGAAAAAGAACTTTAGCTGTCAAGTTATTGCCGGCAATGTTGCCACTGCTTCTGCCTGCTGCTATTTAATTGATAATGGAGCAGATGCAGTGAAAATTGGCATCGGTCCCGGTTCAATTTGCACTACCAGAATTATTGCCGGAATTGGAGTTCCACAATTAAGCGCCATAATGGATTGTGCGGAAGAGGCAGGTAAAAACAACATACCTGTAATTGCCGATGGAGGCATAAAATTCAGCGGAGACATTGTTAAAGCACTTGCCGGAGGTGCTGCAGCAGTTATGATTGGTTCACTTTTTGCCGGTTGTGATGAAAGCCCCGGAGAATCCATAATTTATAACGGCAGAAGGTTTAAAAGCTATCGGGGTATGGGTTCTCTGGCTGCAATGAAACAAGGCAGCAAAGACCGCTATTTTCAAGAACAGATAGAAGAAAATAAACTGGTAGCCGAAGGAATTGAAGGAATGGTTCCCTATAAAGGACCCGTTAAGGATTTTCTTTATCAATTGATGGGTGGATTGCGTTCCGGGATGGGTTATTGCGGAGCAGCCACTATTCAGGAATTAAAAAAAAATGCCGAATTTATAGAAATTACAACTGCCGGCTTGAAGGAAAGCCATCCTCACGATGTCCACATCACTAAAGAAACCCCGAACTATTACAGCGGGGATTGAAGAAGAGCTTTCTCCCGCTTTAAAAAGTTATCTTTCCAGTTTTGTTTATCACTTGAAAGTAGAGCGGGGAATGGCAAAAAACAGTATTGACAGTTATCGTCATGATATTGGCGATTTTCTGTTATTTTGTCCTAAGGAAATTGGTAGTTACAAAACAGACGATATTACCAGGTATCTTCTTTCGCTGCAGGAAATTGGGCTCTTAAACTCCAGTGTTGCCAGAAAGCGCGTTGCCTTAGGTCAGTTCTTCGGTTTTTTAAAAGACAACGATATTCCCACTGATGTAGATATGGATTTGGTGCCGAGAATCAAACTGGGAATGCATTTGCCCGATGTGCTGAGTATAGATGAAATGTTTCAGCTGTTAAATTCCCTGCCTGTAAAAACACCTTTGGAAATCCGCAATAAATTAATGATGGAATTGCTGTATGCCACCGGAATGCGAATTTCAGAGCTTTTAAGCGTATCTTTGCACGATTTGAATTTAACTGAGAGGGTTATTTTAGTTCACGGCAAGGGCAGTAAGCAACGCTATGTGCCTTATGTAGATACGCTTGATGAATTCTTTGCAAAGTATTTAAAACAGAGCCGTCCCATACTTTTAAAACTGAAACAATCCGAAATCCTTTTCCTGAATAACCGGGGCGAAAAAATGAGCCGGATGGGTTTCTGGAAAATTTTAAAACAGGCAGCCCTAAAAGCAAATATCAAGAAGGATATTACCCCGCATACTTTTCGTCATAGTTTTGCCACCCATTTACTGGAAGGAGGAGTGAATTTAAGAATTGTGCAAGCGCTTTTAGGTCATTCGTCTATTGATACTACCCAGATTTATACACATATAGATATGAAACGACTGGTGGAAACATATAAAGAGTATCATCCCCGCGCGTAAAAAAGGTGAACGGTGAACGGTGAACGGTGAAGAGTGAAGAGTGAATGGTGAAGGGTGAAAGGTGAAGGAAAAGAATGGAGAATGGAGAATGGAGAATTGAGAATGATAAATAATAATCTGCGAAATCTGCGGGAACCAAAATCTGCGGGAACCAAAATCTTTTCTGCGGAATCTGCGGGAACCGAAATCTGCGGGAACCAAAATCTATGAGAAAAAAAGGAGCATAAATGAAAACCCGTGTTAATCCCTTTAGTCCCTGGTGCTGTTTAATTTTAGCACTTATGGTTGTTCTTTGCCTTACTTCCTGTAATCCGAAAAGCCAAAAACAGGAACAGGCAAAATTGCAAAAGGTCTCAGTTACATTGGATTGGACACCCAATACCAATCACACCGGAATTTATGTAGCCAAAGAACTGGGTTACTTTCAAGAGCAAGGTTTGGAGGTGGATATTCAGCAACCGGGACAAAATGTTACCGACCAAATTGTTGCCACCGGAAAAAGTGCCTTTGGTGTAAGCTATCAGGAAAATGTAATTCGTGCCAGAAGTGAAAACATCCCTCTGGTATCCATTGCAGCTGTTATTCAGCATAATACTTCCGGTTTTGCCTCGTTAAAAAGTTCAGGAATAAAGAGTCCGCTTGATTTTGAAGGCAAGAAATACGGTTCCTGGGATTCTCCTTCCGAGCTGGCAATCTTGAAAGCAACAATGGCAAAATATGGTGCCGATTTCAATACGGTAACCATTATTTCAGGAATTTACGATTTCTTTTCCACGATTGGCAAAGATGCAGATTTTGAGTGGATTTATTATGGCTGGGACGGTGTGGAAGCGGAAAGAAGAGGCATTGCCTTAAACTATATACCCCTCAAAGAAATAGACCCTGTTTTTGACTATTATACACCTGTTATTATCAGCAGCGAAGATTATCTGGCAAAAAATCCCGAGACCGCCACTAAATTTATTACTGCTCTGAAAAAGGGTTATGAGTATTGTATCGCCAAACCGGATTCCGCAGCGGCTATTTTGCTGAAAAATGTCCCTGAACTAAATCCCGAGCAAGTTAAACGCAGTATGCAATATCTGGCGAAAGAATATCAGAGCGATGCTTCTTCCTGGGGAACACAAAATTTAACTGTCTGGAAACGATTTTGTGACTGGATGTATCAGCAACGCCTTATTCTGCTTGCAGTTGATCCCAATAAAGCATTTTCTAACGAATACCTGCCCAAGTAAATATGACACCAGAAAGCATCCTGGAAGCGAAGGATATTCGTAAGTCATTTTTCTTCAAGAATTCGCTGGTTGTAGTTCTGGATAACTTGCAGTTTCAGATAACCGCAGGACAGTTTGTTAGTATCATTGGTCCCAGCGGTTGCGGAAAAAGCACTTTTTTGGAACTTTTAGCTGGAATCACCAAACCCGATAAAGGAAATATTGTTCTTGAAGGTGTGGATATTACAGGAAAAACCGGTTATTTGGGTTATATGCCCCAAGACGATTTACTCTTCCCCTGGCTAACTACAATGCAAAATATTTTGCTACCGGTGAAGGTGAAAAATGGAAACGAAAAAGAGGCAAAAAAGAAAATTATGGAACTACTGCCTCTTTTTGGCTTGCAAAATTACACCGAACATTTACCCTACCAGCTTTCAGGGGGATTGAAACAGCGTGTAGCTTTGTTAAGAACCTATATGAGCAGCGCCGAAATTTTGCTTTTGGATGAACCGCTGGCAAAACTGGATGCGTTAACCCGCAGTCAATTACAGGCATGGCTGAAAGATATTGTCCAACTGCTGAATTTAACCGTTATTTTAGTTACCCACGATATAGACGAAGCTATTATGCTTTCGGATAGAATTGAACTGATGAGTATCAATCCCGGAACTTTTCTGGAAAGGATAGAACTACATAGAAATGCACCTTTAAGCCCGGAAGAGCAGCTGAAACTAAAAACGAGGATACGCAGTAAACTGGTTTATGGAGATGATAAAACAGAGCAATTGTAAATTAGACCTGAATTATGTTATTCCGATAGAATTGATTGCCGGTTCTTTTTTTGCCAACCCGATTTTCTCTCGTCTGCTTTATTTGGCATAAATGTTTATGGTGTCTCTTGTATTATTTTGGCTGTGAGCTGCATGAGCAAATATTCCTATCATATCTTATTATGTCCGAATGCGTTATTGTGTGTTGCCCAGTTGGTTAATTAACATTTCTTTATAACTGCTTTAACGCTCCTTTAGTCGCGTTAAAGAATCGTTAAAGAGTCGTTAAAGGAGTATAAAAGGAACGAGTATGTTGGAAATATGAACGGTCTTGTTAAAATTGTGCCTATCTTTCCGCGGGGGTTTTGCCTTCCTCGCAATAATTACATTGCTTTCAGGGATTTTTGTGCACCTGTATAATCATTGCGATAGCTCAAATAGTGGTTTTCAAAGAACTAAACCTGAAAATTGTTGTTTCTATCTTTGCTTTCTTATTAAATTTATTTTTCCCTCTGTAATCCTCATTTAAAAACCCTGCACTCCCGTTGATCTGAAATTCATTGCTTAAAAATTCGGTTTATTTCCGCCCATCATTCTTTCAATGTGTTTCAATCCCTGAGGTGTATTCACTTTTTTCAGCATTTTTTTCATTTCCTCAAACTGACGCAACAATCTGTTCACTTCCGTAACGCTGCGACCGCAACCTTTTGCTATACGCAGGCGTCTGCTGCCGTTAATAATTTCCGGATGCTCGCGTTCTTTTTCAGTCATAGATTGAATAATAGCTTCAATATGTTTCAGGGCTTTATCGTCAATTTGCAAATCAGCAGGAAGTTTATGCCCCAAACCAGGTATCATCCTGATAATGGATTCCAGCGAGCCCATTTTTTTTATGCTTTGCAGTTGTTTCAGGAAGTCATTAAAGGTGAACTGATTTTTCAGCATTTTGCGGGCAAGTTTTTCCTCGGCATCCTTATCCATAGCATCTTCTGCTTTTTCAATCAGGGTTAAAACATCGCCCATACCCAAAATACGGCTTGCCATTCGTTCAGGATAAAAAATTTCCAGGTCGCTAACTTTTTCTCCGATGCCGACGAAAGCTACTGGTCTTCCGGTGACTGCTTTAATTGATAGAGCTGCGCCTCCGCGGGCATCACCATCCAGTTTTGTTAATATAACAGCATCAAAGGCAAGTTTATCATAAAATTCCCGGGCAATGGTTACGGCATCCTGTCCCGTTGTAGCATCTGCCACGAAGAAGATATAATCCGGTTTGATATGTGTTTTCAGGCGTGCCACTTCTTCCATCATCGGTTCATCTATGTGCAGGCGTCCTGCGGTATCAAAAATCAGCAAATTAACCATTTCCTTATCTGCTTGCGCTAAAGCGGAATCGGCAATTTTTAGAATATTATTCGTCTCTTCTGAAATGACAGGAACTCCAATTTGTTTGCCCAAAATTTTCAGCTGATCTACGGCTGCAGGACGGTAAACATCACAGGCAACAAGCATCGGTTTGATGCTTTTTTTACGGTAAAAGGCAGCTAATTTGGCACAGGCAGTTGTTTTTCCTGAGCCCTGCAAACCTACCAACATCACTTTAGTGAGGCGATTGTTATAGACCTTGAATTGAAAACCTTCGGTATCCATCAAATTAACAAGCTGCTCATAAACGATTTTTACAACTTGTTGACCGGGAGTTAAGGATTTTAAAACCTCCACCCCCAATGCGCGTTTTTCCACTTCCGCAACGAAGTTCTTAACAATTTTATAGTTTACATCTGCTTCCAGAAGCGCCATCCGCACTTCCCGCAAACCCGCTTTTATGTTATCTTCGGTTAAATAACCTTTCCCTTTCAGGTTACGAAATATCTTATCCAGCCGTTCCGATAGATTATCAAACATTTTTAATCCTTCATCAATTATGCATTGCGTAATGCGGAAATTGCCATTGGGTAATCCTGGCTGCTAAAAATATAGGATGCCGAAACCAGAATATCAGTTCCCGCTTCTTTAATTGCTTTAGCATTAGCAGCAGTAACTCCTCCGTCCACTTCAATCAGATAGCGATAATTGCCTTTTTTCCGTAAATTAAACAAATCCCAGATTTTGTAAATAGCAGCAGGGATAAATTCCTGAGCGGAATAGCCGGGATTAACGCTCATCACTAAAATATAGTCCAAATCTGGTAACAGGGCTTCCAAAGTTCCAATCGGGGTTCCCGGATTTAATGCTAAGCCCGCTTTAATCCCTTTTTCTTTCAGTTTTTGAATTAAGCGGTGACTATGATAGCAGGTCTCCTGATGAAAACTGACCCATTGCACATCCATCTCCAATAAAAGCTGGATGTGAAAATCCGGATTCGTTACCATTAAATGGACATCCAAAGGCAGCTTGGTTAATTCCCTGATTTTTCTAATGAGCGGAAACCCGAAACTGAGATTGGGAACATAGTGTCCATCCATAATGTCCAAATGCAGGATATCGGCTCCTGCAGCTTCCAAAGCGGAAATTTCGGCTGCCAAATTACCGAAATCTGCTGATAACAATGATGGAGCTATTTGCGTCTTTTGCATTTGCGTTTTGGACTGCCAATGAGAAAAATGATATCGGCAATCTCCTCCTTGTATAAGATTTTATAGCGGGAAATAATCTCCTGCTTTCTTAACAGTAATTCCTGCATCCAGGTATTATTCTGCACAGTAACGAAGAGCACTCCGTTTTCCAGTTTTGATGGATGCGATCTTTCCGCCAAAATTTCCCCCACCACTTTCTGCCAGGCAAGAAAGATATGAATGAAAGAACGATATTTTTCACCACCTAAACGGTAAAGAAGAGAAGTGGATAACTCGGAAAAAGAACTGAAAGACATCTGCAGTAAAGAGCCCTCACCGGAAAATTACTTCTCCGGTGAAGGACTTAAGTTCAGCTGAAAAACTGTTTATTCCCGATTAGTGATTAAACCGTAGCCGCTATAAGATAGAATTAAAACGAGCAGTGCTACATAATATACGGAACCGACACCGAGGGTTGTCTTGTCCACTCTGCTCATTAAAAATCCGGGGACTATAGCAGCAATAACATATAGAATGTAACCGATAACTCTGTTGCTAACCTGCTTGCCGCGATTATTGATAAAATAAACAGCCAGAAGAGTTAACGCAATAAACAGAATGGTAATCCCGGCTACGATAGCTAACGCTGCACCACTTTTAATTGTATCGGGAAGAGTAATTAAATTGGTGCGCAAAATAATTATCGGTGGAGTAATCAATGCCAATACTAATAATATGATTCCCAAGATCATTCTAAAGATATCTGATGATTCTTTCTCCTTTTCAAAATGGCGTTGACGCCTCCGAGTGAGGTAAAACATTATTGCTACTACAACCAGAAAAAAGACACCATAGCCAGCAATCATAACGGGCTGACCACTTATCATTCCTAATAGCGATAGAGCAAGGATAAACACTACCAAAGTGATTATCTGTTTGATCTTAAACCATAAATCGGACATTAAAACCTCCCGGTTTTATTATTGTTCGGGCTCAATAACTATATTAAGCGTGCAATTTACATCTTTATGCAAATGGATCGGCACATTGAATTCGCCCAATTCTTTATAATGCTTATCCATAAATACTGCATTCTTTTGAATGGTAATTCCCTGTTCTTCTAAACTATGCATAATATCCAGTTCGGATACGGAACCGAACATACTGCCGCTCTCATCAACCTTGCGCATAAAAACCAACTTTGTAGCAGCAATTTTTTCCGCAAGGTTTTTTAATTCGGCAAGTAACTTTTCTTCTTCGGCGGCAAGTTTATTCTTGATAACGGCAAGATTTTTCATATTTGCCGGGGTAGCATAAATGGCAAAACCACGGGGAATCAGATAGTTTCGGGCAAAACCACGCTTCACATTAATAACCTCACCCTGATTTCCCACTTTTTCTATTGTCTTCAGCATAATAACTTTCATGCTGCATTTCCTCCAGGAGTTATATTTCTTTTCGTAAACCACATATTCCCGAAACCCAAAAGGACAAGTAGAATATTGGCATACAGAACTATGATGATCATAAATAAACCACTAATAAAACGGTTGGCAAAAATCATCCCTAAACGCTGCCAAACCAATGCTGCTCCTTGAATAAAAGGAATTATACATAACGAAATCAACAAGTTCAAAAACAGCGCTCTGGTCTGACTAAAATAATATAGCGGTAAAACAGCAATGATGAGCAGATTATAAAACCCCGTAAACTTCAAGTTCGCAATCCGATTAGGTACCTTTAACCTCCACTCAAAAAGCAAATAAGCAATCAGCCAGGCAAGGGATTGGGATACAATCCAAATTGAAGGAATTATCTCTTTCCACAGCGGTAATGTCTGCTCCATCAGTGAATTATCCAGCAAAGACGGCATTCTATCTTTCACCATTGCTATCCCCTGCTCAAAAAGTTCATTCTGATATGTTTGGAATAAATAATAGCGAACTATCCCCCAGGCGGCAATAACTATGAAAGATGCCAAAAAACCGTTGCTTAACAGATGATTATACTTCACCACAAGCAGAAAAGCCAAAACCGGCAATCCTACGGTAAAAATAGCATCCAAACATAATAAGCGGGTGCTTATTTGGGTATCAAAAATAAGCATCGCTGCCGGAACCGGAACAAACAACAAAAATGCCGGCAGGGGCTTGGTTAAATTCTGCTCAGCTGTTTTAGCTATATAGAGCATATACACTATTATAGCCAAAAAAGGACTTAATAGTGATAAAGCTCCAATAATCAGGGGAAAAATCAGCATTTACTCAATTACATAGGGAATTAATGCCATCTGCCGAGCCCGCTTAATTTCCTGAGCAAGCTTCCTTTGATGTTTAGCACAATTTCCTGTTAAACGAGCCGGTTCAATTTTTCCCACTTCCGAGATATAGGATTTAAAAATATCCACATTCTTGTAATCAATCACGAGTTCTTTATTCGCACAGAACTTGCAGTATTTCTTGCGGATAAATTTTTTCTTTCTTTCGTTGGTATTCATTGCTCACTCCTAAAATGGAACATCGTCAGTTGTGGTAGTGGAAGGAGAATGCTGGGGTGTAATTTCTTCCGTGGGAAAAGGAACTTCTTCGTTAACAGGAGCAGAACCTTCTTCGCGTGGTCTCCATTCCAAAGTATGCATCACATCTACAATCACTTCCACCGCTTTCCGGTTCTGGTTATTTTGGTCTGTCCAGTTGCGGGTTTCAATTCTGCCTTCAATTATTACAGCACTTCCCTTGTGAGCTTGATTGGCTGCAAATTCAGCCCATTTATTCCATGCTACACAGTCAATCCAACTTGTAACCGTTTGCCATTGATCTGTTTCATCCTTGTAGCGACGGTCAACAGCAACTACCAGCCGAACTACCGGAGTGCCTTTAGGCGTATATTTCAGTTCTATATCGTTACCGATTCTACCACTGAAAATGCATCTGTTTAATCGCGGAACTTTTAAGTCAGCCATTTCTTTTCTCCTCAATCTTTTGCCACAAATAAGTGGCGTAATATGTTCTCGTTAATATTGAACTGAGCTTTTAGTTTCTTCACCGCTAAGCTGTCCAATTTGAAATAATCTACGAAGTAATAGCCCTCTTTATGCTTCTTGATAGGGTAAGCCAGCATGCGCTTGCCCCAGGGGTCAATTTTGGTGATTTCTCCACCGTTCTCTGTTACCAAAGCCAGCATTTTATCATTCATTGCATTGGCTTCTTCTACACTTAAGGTGGGAACTAATATCACCATTAGTTCATAATCCTTTGTCACTATTTTCCTCCTTTGGACTAATGTTTCCGGAACTTTCTGTCCCGGAACAGGATTTTTTCCAGATACTATATTCATTCAACACCGCGTTGAAATCGTATTTTATATAAAGATCAATGAATTTACCTGCTAAATCAATAGCAGGATTCAGCAATTCCCATTCTGAGGGTAAAATATCACCTAAAACATAATCTCGCGGAGCAATCTCTTTATCTCTGCCAATTCCTATCCTAATTCTTTTCAGGTCTTCCGGGGCAAGAACATTTAACAGTGATTTGATACCGTTATGACCACCATCTCCTCCCCCTTGACGAATACGAATTGTGGCAACGGGAAGTTCTATATCGTCATAAATAACCAGGTATTCAGAAATCTTCCATAGCTTCAGGGACTGTTTTATTGCTTCGCCGGAACAGTTCATATAGGTTTTGGGTTTAATCAAAACAGCTCTCGGGAGAACAAGATAATCAAAAACATCGCCTTGAACAAAATTCTTATCCCTGTCTAAAGCCCAACGGTTAAGACAGATAAATCCCAAATTATGACGGTTGTTTTCAAATTCCTTTCCCGGATTTCCCAGCCCTATAATCAGTTTCATCGGTCAGCATTATTTTTCGGATTCGGAAGTTGTTTGTTCCTCAGCAGTTGGAGCTGCAGCTGTTTGTGTCTTCTCTTCGGCTTTCGGAGTGTGAATCGTTACCAAAGTAACATCTCCGTGTTCTTTCACTTGCCAGTTACCTTGCTTTAAATCACGAATGTGCAGAGAATCACCCATCTTCAAATTACTTACATCCAAAGTTAAATCTTCCGGAATTTCATTCGCTTTACAGGCAATCTTAATATGGCGTTGCACGATTTCCATCATTCCGCCTTCTTTCACACCAATTGGTTCGCCGGTAACTGTAATCGGAACTTCCACTTCAATAATCGCTTCTGCGGAAACAGTCATAAAATCAAGATGCAACATATCTCTGGAAACAGGATGCATCTGTTTGTCTTTCAAAATAGTATGATACTGTTTTCCATTTAGCTCAATATCCCAAAAACTTACTTCTGCAAAGCTTTTTTTATACATTTGCGTAAATTCGCTTTTAGAAATGCTTACAGCTATACTTTCCATTTGCGGTCCGTATAATACGGCAGGTATCAATCCTTCTGCTCTAAGATTATGCAAATCGGACTTTTTTACTGTTTTCCGGGGGGTAGCTTTCAGGTTAAATATCATTTATTCCTCCATATATTATCTAAATAAAACACTTATTGATTCTTCCAGATGAACTTTCTTAATTGCTATTGCCAGCATTTCGGCAATAGACAATTGCACTATTTTTTCGCAGCGCCGTTTCTCTTCTGAAAGAGGAATGGTATTAGTTATAAAAAGTTTTTCAATCGGGGATGCTTCCAGATCGGAGATAGCATTGCTACTTAAAACGCCATGCGTGCAAGCAGCATAGATTTTCTTAACTCCCTTATCTACTAAAGCATTAGCCACCTTAATCAAACTTCCGCCTGTGTCTATTATATCATCAAACAAAATAGCCGTTTTATTATTAACTTCGCCAATAATATTTAAGAGTTCGGTTCTATCTTCATTTCCGCTTCTGCGTTTATCACCAATAGCCAGAGAACAATTCAAGCGTTTTGCCAAAGCTCTTGCTCTATTTGCTCCTCCGGAATCGGGTGAAACAACAACAATATCATCCATCGGCATAATGCTTTTAAAATAGCGGGCAAATGTAGGTATAGCATAAAGATGATCCACAGGGATATTGAAAAAACCCTGAATCTGATCTGCATGCAAATCTACAGTAATAACTCTTTGCGCTCCTGCAATCGTAATCAAATCTGCAACCAATTTTGCCGTAATAGGTACCCGCGGTTGATCTTTCTTATCGGAACGCGCATAAGCATAATAGGGAATAACACAATTTATCCGCTGTGCCGAAGCTCTTTTCAACGCATCTATAATAATCAACAGGTCCATTAAATTATCATTTACAGGATAACAAGTCGGCTGAATAACAAAAACATCAGCTCCGCGGACATTGTCATTGATCCTTACAAAAGATTCGTCATTGGAGAACTTAAATAAATCAATATCCGCCAAGGGAATTCCCGCATGGCGGGAAACCTCTTCTGCCAAAGGACGATTTGCATTTCCCGTTAATAATATTAGCTTAGAAAACACTTTATTTTCTTCTCTTTTTATTGCTTGTTCCAGTTAATTTTCCTCTTTCTGCATATCCTATTCGGCTATGCACTTACCATAACCTCTAATCTGATAAAATCTCTTTTAAATAACCTGAAAAATAACTCCACTCTTACCTCTTAATGCCTTTATCAACTAACCTTTTATCTGTATTTTACATCGCTTTTTACCAATCTTTTCAGGCAAGTTTAACCATTTTTTTATACCAGCGCATTTTGTCAAAGCTTATTTCGCAACCCTTTTCCCTTTGCCATTCCTGCGTTTACAAAACAGGAATAGTTCTCTCCAAAGCAATAAAGTATGCTTATCTTAGAACAGCGGCTATAAAACCCAAACTGCAATAACCGCTTGTTTGGAAGAAATCTTGCATATATTGAATAGTAGTTTAATGATTTTTATTTAGCGGACAGGCAAATAGTATTATTTAGCAAAAAACTGTAGTCATAGTATAGGCGTAGTAATGTTGTATTTGCTTGTTATTCCTGCAGAGGAAAAAAGCAGCAATGTAAAGTTAGTTTTTTTATTACAGAAGGAGATATGAATGAAGAAGATAGCGATAGCGCTTTGTTTTGCCCTTATGGTTATAGGGCTTTTTGCTACCTTGGAATGGACTGAAGAGGTAGCTATTCGTCAAGGAGTTAATATTGAATGGTTTCGCACCGGGACAGAGACCACTGATGGCGGTGCAATTTATGTTTGGTCAGATACAAAATTGGTTCAACGAGACCTTTGGGCACAGAAAGTTGATAGTTCCGGAAATTTAGTTTGGGGAGAACCGGTTTTGATAGATGGCAAAGTGGATCGCCAGGAAGATCCTGTTATCACCAGAACCAGTGATAATAATTATGTTATTGCCTGGATAGATTTCTCGCTTGATTTGGATGGTGATGTTTTTGCTCAGAAGATAGACGAGCAGGGAAATTTGCTCTGGCAGGCGGGTGGAGTTCCAGTTTGCACGCTTTGGGGAATGCAGATTTCCCTCAATATGGAGCCGGATAATGAAGGCGGAGTTTATATTGTTTGGGTTGATAGTCGTCATCCCAGTAAAGACCTTTTCAGTCAGCATCTTTCTGCAAGTGGAAGTGCTTTATGGACGATAGATGGAATTCCCGTTGCTGATGGCTTAGGCGATGAAATACAAAATACAATGCTTCCTGATGGACAGGGAGGGATGATTATTGCCTACACGCATACTTATGCTGATAACGATGATCTTTATGTAAAGCGTTTTAATGCCAGCGGCACAATGTTATGGCCCAATGCCGTAGCAATCAGCAATGCGCCGGGAAGTCAAGCTGAAATTAGAATGGCTGCCTTAACCGGAGGCGAATTTGTTTTTACTTGGCAGGATAAACGCTTTAACGATCCTGATATTATGGCTCAGAAAATCAATTTGGCAGGGGACTTGCTTTGGGGCGATTATTTGATAATTTACAGTGAGCAGGATAGTTTGGCAAGACCGCAATTGAATCCTCGCATTGTGAAAACTTCCGATAACGGAGCAATCATTATTTGGGAAGATCATCGTTTTGATACTCAGAATGCTGATCTTTTTGCTCAAAAAGTTTCAGCGGCAGGTATTAAACTTTGGAATGCTGCAGGAATTCCTTTATGCACTGCAGAATATGCGCAAATAGGTCCACGGATGGTTCCTGATAATGATGGCGGCTGTTTTGTGGTTTGGGATGATTTACGCAATGGCAATGCACCTAACGATGATATATATGCTCAGCATCTTTCTGCTGCAGGTGTTTCTTTATGGGAAGCCAACGGAAAACCGATTTGCACTGCTCCCAATCAACAGAACGGCAGTTTAGTTAAAATCAGCAATAATACCATCTTTATCAATTGGATGGATATTCGCAATGGTAGCGTTGGCATCTATTATCAGGCACTCACTTATGCAGGCACTCCTCTTTTAGCGGAAAATGGAATTCAGGTCTTTTGGGGATTGAGTGGTGATACTCCTTTGAAAAACTACCTCATTTTAAAACGCAGTTCGGATGTTGTTATTATTTGGCAGGATACGCGTTTTGCCAATGACGGCTATCGCATTTTTTACCAGTTTCTTAATCCTGACGGAACTGTAGATTTAGAGCCCAATGGAAGACCTGTAACCGAATCTGTAGCGGGATATCAATTAACCCCTAATGCTGTTGTTACCCCTGATGATCAAATAGCTATTATTTGGGAAGATACCCGAGGTAGCGACCCCAATGTTTATGCTCAGCTTATTAGCGCTGACGGACAAAGGTTATGGGGAGATTTTGGCATAAAACTAACCAATAGTGTTTCTATCCGTCAGAAAGACCCTTTTGTCAGCTATTATAACGGTTCTTTCTATTTTGGCTGGTCTGATTATCAGCCATTAGGCACTAATTTCTTTTACTATATCTATGGACAGCGGATTTATAACAACCAAAAAATGTGGGGACCCGATGGTGTTTTAATTTCCTTTCTTCCCCAGGGTAATTTGAATAATGAATGCACTCTATACGGTTTGGCAAAGAATTATTATGTTTGGGAAAGAATCAATCCCAATGTGGATTCCCGAACAATATGGGTTAAAAGGGTTGCAGAAGATGGTTCTGCACTGGATGGATGGACTGATGAAGGTTTACAGGCATCTACTTATAATGATTATGACACCAAACAAATGTATCCTGAGGCAGCTCTCACTCCCGAAGGCATCTTTGTGATGTGGAGGGACTTAAGACAAGATTTTCTGATTAATTACTGGGGACAGCATATCTCGGAAAATGGAACCCGTTTATGGGATCCTTTGGGTGTAAACCTGGCAGATAATCAACGCGAACAGGAACAGGCCTCCATTGCCGTTAATAGTAGCGGAATTACTTATGCCTGGTGTGAAAACATAGCCGGAATGCAAGATATTATGGCACAAAAATATTCCTTCCCGGGTGAACCGTTATGGGGGAATGGCGGTTACTATGTTGTCCAAAAGGATTCAACTCAACAATATTTATCCCTTTCCAGTTTCCCCGATAATAACTATATCATTTCCTGGACTGATTACTTTGGCACTGAAAATGACCTTTATTACAGATATATCAGCCACGATGGACAAATGATGGGAGACGGCAATGGAGAGATTCTTTGTAATGCAGTAAGATCGCAATATCAACCTAAAAATGCCATTTTGAACGATCACGCTTACATTATTTGGGCGGATGGACGCTCCAGCGGTAAAACCGAAATTTTGGGTCTTTATGCTCAAAAAGTAAGCGGGACAAATGCCGTTAGCGATAATTCAGCACCGTCTTTACAGAGTTTGAGCGTGCAGCAAAACTATCCTAATCCCTTCAATCCTGAAACAACTATCAGCTTTACTTTGAAGGATAATACCCCTTCCTTAAAGCTAAAAATCTATAATATCAAAGGACAATTGGTTAAAACCCTTTATAATGGCGCTCTGCCAAAAGGGCAACACCACTATGTGTGGAACGGAACCGATGAATCGGATAAGCAAGTTGGCAATGGTATCTATTTTTATAGTGTAAGTAATGAAAAAGATACCCGGATCCGCAAAATGGTATTGATGAAATGAAATAATATCAATCGGGTGTGGATTACTGTTCTCACCGGTCTAAATAAACGAACAACAGGTCAGGAGTCGTTACTGCTGAAATAATTTTTCCCTTGCGCACATACATTTTTGGCAGTAAGGACTCCTGCCGTTTATGAGCATTCAGATTCAGCTGCTTTTGCCGATTATTTGCTTAAAGGTAACGAAACAGAGGTTATTGCTGTTTTCTAACTGCGTAGTAGTAAGGATATTCTCTTGTTATATAATATCTTGAGGGACAGTGAGAACTTCCTTCAGAAATTGATTTCATTTAACCTGAACTCCCCTATTTGCCTTGTTTAACCTTCCTTCTTACTTCTTGGATCGTGTCCATATCATTCCCGTATCGTTCCCGTATCGTTCCCGTATCGCGATATGGGAATGTTATACCAATAATACCATCAATGTATCCGCAGTGAGAAAGGAAAAATTGGCAATTGATATCCGCTTTAATAATGCCTGTTAGTTATAAGAGGATATTGCTCAAGAAACTTCCTCGCGGTTAATTTTGGCTCCGATGGAATTTAGTTTTTTTTCTATCTGTTCATAGCCGCGGTCAATATGATAGATTCTGGAGATGATGGTAGTTCCCTTTGCTACCATTCCTGCTAAAACAAGAGCTGCGCTTGCTCGCAGATCTGTAGCCATAACTTCCGCTCCGCTAAGTTCTTTAACCCCTCTCACAGCAGCTATGTTTCTATCAATTTTAATATTTGCCTGCAGACGATTCAATTCCGCAATGTGCATATAGCGTTCCGGAAAGATGGTATCCTCAATAAAGCTAACCCCTTCTGCCAGGGACATTAAGACGGTAAATTGGGCTTGTAAATCCGTAGGAAAGCCCGGATAAGGAAGGGTCATTAAATTTACAGGTTTTATAGAAGCAGGCGGTATAACGGTTATAGCTTTATCTTCCATTTCCATCTCACAACCGGCTTCCCGCAATTTTTTCAAGACCGCACTTAAATGTGCCGGTTCACAATTAGCCACTGTAACCGGATTATTACTTAAAGCACCAGCGATGAGAAAAGTTCCTGCTTCAATTCTATCGGGAATAATTGTCATTTCCACCGGGAAAAGTTCTGCCACTCCTTCAATTTCCAGGGTAGTTGTCTCTCTGCCTGTTATTTTGGCACCCATTTTATTTAGCAGGTCAACGGTGGAATCTACTTCCGGTTCCATCGCAGCATTAAATATTCTTGTTTTCCCTTTAGCTAAAACTGCAGCCATCAGGGCATTAATTGTAGCACCGACGCTGGATTTGGAAAAATAAATATCATTGCCTTGAAGAGCGTCTGTTCGGGCGTTTATATAACCAAAGTCCACGGAGATGTGTGCTCCCAATGCTTCCATTGCCTGTAAATGTAAGTCAATGGGTCGGGTGCCAATAGCACAGCCACCGGGAAAAGAAACTTTAGCTTCCTTTAAACGCGCTAAAAGAGGTCCCAAAACATAAATTGAGGCACGCATTTTACTAACCAGTTCATAAGGCGCTTCCGAAAAACAAACATCCCGCGAATCAATACTCATATTGCCGTTTTCAAAATCAACTCGGGCTCCGATAATTCTTAACAGATGGGACATCGTTTTGATGTCTATCAAATCGGGAACATTACGCAAAACCGATTTTCCCGGTGCTAAAAGGCAGGCAGCCATAGCAGGTAAAACTGCATTTTTGGCTCCGCTAACATAGATTGTTCCTTTTAAATCGCGGTTTCCTTCAATTATAAAGCGTTCCATTGGTAATTCCTTTTTCTTTATAAAGAAACAGATATCTATCTCTCGCGTTCCAATCCTGGAAGGTCTCAATTTTTGTCCAGCCCTCTTTTTGGGCTATGGCAATCAGCTCATCCTTTTGTGTTTCGCTATGCTCCACAGCCAGAAATCCGTTTTCTATAAGATAACTGGAACTATAGCGAAACAATTTCCGATAAAACTCAAGACCATCTATTCCTCCTAATAGAGCTAAACGGGGCTCTTGCTCCCTAACCCTTTGATCCAAAACAGCTAATTCCGCCTGGCTGATGTAAGGAGGATTGGAAATAATCGCGGAATATGTATGCCCTGTGGCAGGAAAGCAATCTGCCAGATAAAAATGAATATCTGTCTGATATTTTGCTGCATTATCTTTGGCAATTTCTAATGCTTCCGGGCTGATATCGGTTGCCAAAACATTTAGGGAATTAAGATTTTGTTTTAAAGCAATGGCAATTGCGCCACTACCCGTCCCGATATCCAATATAGTTTCTGTTCCGTGTAAACGCTGTAAAGTTAGCTCTACCAGGCGTTCTGTTTCAAAACGCGGAATTAACACTGCAGGATTAACTTTCAGTTCCAAACCGTAAAAATATGCTCTCCCGATTATATATTGAGGCGGTTCACCTTTTGCCAAACGCTTAAACGCAATACTTATCTTTTCCTTTTCGTCCGGTGTTAAAACGCGCTGCCGATGCAAAAAAATCTCGTTGGAACTAAGCTGCAAATAGAAGGATATTATAAACCGGAAATCGGTAAAAGGAATATTTTCAGTTAACCCTATCTCTTTTGCCTGCTCCAGTAACTCCTGCACTGTCATTTTCATTTTCCAAGAACGGCGGTACGGCGACCGCTGGTACTTTTTGCCTGCTCAAGTAACTCCTGCACTGTCATTTTCATTTTCCAGGAACGGCGGTACGGCGACCGCCGGTACTTTTTGCCTGCTCCAGTAACTCCTGCACTGTCATTTTCATTTTCCAAGAACGGCGGTACGGCGACCGCCGGTACCTTTTGCCTGCTCAAGTAACTCCTGCACTGTCATTTTCATTTTCCAAGAACGGCGGTACGGCGACCGCCGGTACTTTTTGCCTGCTCCAGTAACTCCTGCACTGTCATTTTCTATTGTTAACCGGTATATTTTTGCAGATGGTAACCTTTCTGCCTTCATCTTCAAACTCCAATTTATCTGCAAGATGATAGAGCATAGCAATTCCCCTGCCATTATCTTCCAAATTCAGTTTGGGGTCGTTTGCCACTCTGTTAATCCATATCTTATAGTCAAAACCGGGACCATCGTCTTCAACGGAGATTTTAATAGTATTTGCATTATTACAAAGACAAAAGTGAAAACGCATTCTTCGGGAGGCATATTCAGGTTGTTGCAGCCGTTCATTAATTAAATTTTGCAGCTTATTGTGTTCTAATACCCGTTCCTGCATATTTAAGCCAAGAGTTCCATGAATATAGGCGTTGTAAACCATTTCGTCCAAACAGATTAAAATCTCGTTCAATACATTGTGTGATAAGTTCAAATTCTGCTTTAGAAAGTAATGAAAAACTTCCGAGACATCAAATTTGGAGAAATTGTTGGGATTAAGTTCAAAATGAAACTCCGCTTTCTCCAGGTTATGGTAAAATCCACTGAAATCTTTGTGCTTTTTCCGGCGTTTTAAAACGGTCTGAATGGAACGCAATAACTGCTTGCTGTCTATGGGCTTATGAATAAAATCGGAAGCTCCAAGCCGAATTGCCTCAATGAAATATTGATTCTCCAGATAACCTGTCATCAGGATAACTTCCAAATCCTTTTCGTAATCCTTGCGGATGCGGGAAAGAAATTCCAAACCGTTCATTCCGGGCATCTCAATATCACAAATTACCAAATCATATTCTTCGGCTTCGGTTTTATGTAATGCTTCAATGCCACTAAAAGCTGTATCTATCTCAAAACCGTTAATTTTAAGCAGCTCGGATAAACTTAAAACCAGAGAACTGCTATCATCCACTACCAGAATGCGAGGTTTCATTTCAGCCCAAATTAACTGTAAATAATTGATTTAGCTTTAGCATTGAAAATAATTCATATACGCTATTGGAACTTCTAATTACTACAATTTCCCCTCCCTTAGTAATAAAATCCTTGTAAAATAACAAAATTTTCCCAATTCCGGTTGAACTGATGTTGCGACAATCCAGCAAATCAAGCTCCAGAAGAGTGGCATCTGAATTAAATACTTCAGTTAATTTTTCCTGAAGAAGATAGGCATTTTCGCTATTTAAGATTCCTTCAATCTTCATTTTAGCTACTTTGCCATCAAGGACAAGTTCAATGTTCATAATTATACCTCCTCCTTATTTTTCATTATCTAAAACTGCTGATAGCTGTCAAGTGTTTATTCCACATAACCGCGAATTCTTTTTAAAACTGCGTTTTGAACCTGGACGGGACAGATTTCATACTTCTTGAATTCCAAAGTGTATATTGCTCTGCCTTGACTTAAAGAACGAATCCGGGTAGCATAGCCAAAAAGTTCGGATAGAGGCATTTCCGCTACAATTTCCTGTTTGAATTCATTCTCCCTGCGCATAATATCAATTTTTCCCCGCTTAGCATTAATATCGTTAAGAATATCCCCCACAGATTCATCCGGAGCAATAACCGATAGCAACATAATCGGTTCCATAATTACCGGCGAAGCAGCTCTCAGCCCTTTACCAATAGCAATTCCTGTAGCAATGCGATAGGCAAGCTCATTGGAATCTACAGGATTAAAGTTACCGTCTATAAGCTCAATGCAAACTCGTTCAACATTACTGCTGATAAGAGGTCCGTCATTCAAAGCATTAAAGACAGCGTCTTCAATCGGTTTCCAAAATTCCTGCGGGATTTGTTCTTCCGTCACTTTGTTGATAAAGATGTTCCTGGCATCATCCGGGAGGTCTTTTAACGGAATTGGGCTTAACCGGAATTTCACATAAGCATAATTTCCCTTTCCGTTCAGTTCACGCTGGAAAACTTCTTCCGTTTCCACTTCTTTGGTGATGGTTTCTTTGTAGGAGACCTGAGGATTGCCTTGATTTACTGCTACTCCGAATTCTCTGCGTAAACGCTCTACAATTATTTCCAAATGCAATTCTCCCATTCCGGAAATCAATGTCTGTCCCGTATCCTTATCAATATGCACTCTAAAGGTAGGGTCTTCTTCTTCCAACCGCTGCAAAGCAATATTCAGATTTTCCTGGTCTGCTTTCGTTTTGGGCTCAATAGCCATAGAAATTACAGTATCGGGAAAGTGCATTTTGGAAAGCAATACTGCTGTTGAACCATCGGTAATAGTATCTCCGGTCATTAAAAATCTGGAGCCGACAATCGCTCCAATATCTCCTGAATGGAGATTATCCAAATCGTTTTTACGGTTACTCATCATTTGCAAAATGCGGGAAACCCGTTCTTTTTTATCATTGGTCTGATTTATAAAAGAACCGCCTTTCTTTAAAGTGCCGGAATAAACCCTTATGTAAACAAGACGCCCCACATATTTATCAACTTGCACTTTGAAAGCTAAAGCTACCAGAGGTCCTTTGGGGTCAGGACTGATATTAACGGGGTTATGCGTTACGGGTTCAAAACCTTGCGTATCACCTATATCAAGCGGTGAAGGTAAAAAATCACATATTCCATCCAAAAGAAGTTGAATACCTTTGTTTTTTAACGAACTTCCGCAAAAAACAGGCACAAATTGACAGCTGATCGTCCCCTTGCGAATTGCCTCTTTTAAGATACTTACAGAAATCTCTTCTCCTTCCAGAAACTGCAGCATAAGTTCGTCACTGAATTCGCTTACCTTTTCCAAAAGCTCTTCCCGCATCCTTTTTGCACTTTCCAGATATTTTTCCGGAATTGCCGTGTGCTTCACTTCATAGCCATAAGTTAAAGGATCAAAATAAAATGCCTGCATCGTGATTAAATCTATCACCCCTTCAAAGTTATCTTCACTGCCCATCGGAAAATTCACCGGAAAAGCATTAGGAGTAAGCCGCTCTCTAATCATTTGTATGCAATGAAAATAATCCGCTCCAATCCGATCCATTTTGTTGATATACGCCAAGCGGGGAACATAATAACGATTTGCTTGATTCCAAACTGTTTCTGATTGTGGTTCCACGCCTCCAACCGCACAAAAAACACCTATCGCACCATCTAAAACACGCAAGGAGCGTTCTACTTCAGCCGTAAAATCTACATGCCCGGGAGTATCAATAATATTTATCTGACAGTTATTCCAGAAACAAGTAACGGTGGCAGAAGTAATTGTTATTCCTCTTTCCTTTTCCTGTTCCATCCAGTCCGTAAAAGTATTTCCATTATGCACTTCACCCATTTTATGCAGATATCCTGAATAGAACAGAATGCGTTCTGTGGTTGTTGTCTTTCCGGCATCAATATGAGCCATTATCCCTATATTGCGTATTTTAGTAAGCGGACTATCCGCATCGGTATCCATATCTAAATCCTTTTTACAGTTTATAAACCAAAAAATCAAGGTTGGCTTGTTTGTCTATGAAAAAGTCCAAGGGGGCGAGAGGTCAAGGGGTCGAGAGGTCAAGGGGGCGAGAGGTCAAGGGGTCAAGGGGTCGAGAGGTCAAGGGGTCGAGAGGTCAAGGGGTCGAGAGGTCAAGAGGGCGAGAGGTCAAGAGGTTTAAAGTAGCGAATAGTTGAATTCTGATTCGGTAAAGGCAAAAATGGCTTTTAAAGAACTGTCTTCTTAGTAACGAAGAACGACTTTAACATCCTGATAAAACAAAACAAACGCTGCTATTTCTTTTGCACTTTCTCCCAATGAGCTATAATATCATCTCGTAATTTGCTCAAGCGTATTTTCACTTCTGCCCAATCACTGAAATGATATTCCTCTTTAACCTCAATTGTTTCATTATTCTTTAAATGTATTGCAAAGCCAATTAACTGCTTTTCAATTATCCTTCCTGCCTGACCCTATTCTCTAATTTTAGAGATGCTTTCCACACGCGTTAAATCAATCTTTTTACCATCCGGCAAAGTATATAACATAGCAACCACCAGTAATAAAAGTCAATAAAAACCATAAGAATTGTTTATATATTTCTTGTCAATGAGTTTTTGCGAAAAGCCCATTATTTTTAATATTTATGCTACCAACCAGATTTATCCCCCACTAACACATTTCCCTGCAACGCACCATTCATTCAAGAACCGATATTAGCTAACAAATAGAATTTAAATCCAGAAAATCTCATTCGTCTTGTTCAGTCCGGAGCTATTATCAAATCAAAAACCATGTAGTCAGTGTAATGTTTATTATTTGAAAAGCTTAGGTTATATTCTTGCAAAGATGCAAAGTAACACTTGACAGTATCCCTATTTGAAATATTATATCAGTATGGAGAAAGGAAATAAATGAGGAATGACGAACTAACCAATATCTTCAATGAAATCAGAGCTGCTTACGAAAGCACTTTAGGCAAGCGTGCTTTTCATTCTGTAAATGCCTGGCGCAGTAAAAAAGAAGAGCCGGATATTATGCGTTCCCAATTTGCCGTGGATAGAGATAGAATTCTTTACAGTGGTGCTTACCGTCGCTACCATGGAAAAACACAGGTTTTCTCTTTCACCAATATGATTGATGAAGAAATGACTAACCGCAATCTGCATATTGCCTATGTTTCCCAAATCGCACGCACTATAGGAAAATATCTGAAACTAAACACGGAATTGATTGAGGCAATTGCCTTGGGGCATGATTTGGGGCATTGTCCTTTTGGTCATGATGGTGAGAATACTCTTTCCCTGTGTTGTGTGAAATACGGTATCGGGGAATTTCATCACAACATTGAAAGTTTGCACATCGTAGATCACATTTCCCGCAAGGGGAAAGGACTGAATTTAACTTTTCAGGTACGAGACGGCATAATTTCCCACGATGGAGAAGTGCACAACACGCAGCTAATTCCTCAAACCAATAAAACCGAGGAGGATATTCAGAATTATATTTTGGCTAAAAAAGCCGGCAGGGATATTCAATTTATGCCAGCTACTCTGGAAGGATGTGTAGTTCGCATTACCGATACTATTGCCTATATAGGACAAGATATAGAAGATGCCATTCGTTTTAATATTCTTAATAGAGATGAGCTTCCTCCAGAGCAGGTTGCCTATTTGGGCAATACTAATAGTCAGATAATTGAAACCCTCATCAAAAGCGTGATTGTAAATAGCTACGATCAGGATTTCATTGCTTTTGATAAAGAGACCAGTGAGCATCTTTTGGCTTTGAAAAAATTCAATTACAAAAGAATTTACACCGATGATAATGTGAAAAAATCAAATTCCATTATTTACCGCACAATGCCTATCCTTTTTGATATTTACTTGAATGACATCCAGGAAAATAATCGGGAATCCAAAATATTCAAACATTTCCTGAACCACAAATTTCCCGAATACCTGGATAATTTCTCGCCGGCAGAACAAGTGCGCGATTTTATAGCAACAATGACAGACCGCTATTACAACGAAGAAATTAAGGCATATCTTCTCCCCTGGAGAGGATAATAATGTTTTTTAAACTAAATAAACATAAGGAGTAATAATGAAAAAAATTCTCTTAACCCTCGTTTTTACCGGTGTCCTGCTATTTATCTTTGCAGTGCCCCGAAATTTGGTAGTTGTAGAAATTTCTACCGGAACCTGGTGTACTTATTGTCCAGGAGCCGCTATGGGTGCCGATGACTTAATAGCAAATGGCCAGCCGGCAGCTATCATTGAAAATCATACCGGTGATAGCTTTGCCAATGCTTATTCTAATGCCCGAAATAGTTATTACAATCCAGGCGGTGTTCCTACTGCTTATTTTGACGGATTAAATGCTGTGGAGGGTGGTGACCATAACCAATCAATGTATTCTTATTACCTGCCCAGAGTTACATCGCGTATTGCTGTTGCTTCCAAATATACCATTTCCGCGACCGGTTCTCTGGATGGAAATAATTTGAACATTGTTGCTACAGTTGCCAAACCGGAAGCTGACACTAATACCAATGTCCTTTTACATTGCGTTGTTACCGAATCACATATTCAGTATTCCTGGCAGGGTCAGACGCATCTTAATTTTGTAAACCGCTTGATGTTACCTAATCAAAGCGGAACCGCCGTTTCTCTTGCCACGGGAGAAGAGCAGACCTATAATCTTACCGGAGTATTTAATTCTGCATGGAATATCAACACTTGTGAAGTAGTTCTTTTCCTGCAGAATAGTGCCACTAAAGAAATCCTTCAAGGAGTTAAGTATCCTTTGCCCGGTCTGGTGGGAGTTAATCCTGTTTCGGCAACCGAACTAAGTTTTCCCGAAACTTATATTGGAGACAGCAACAGTTTGTCTTTTACGGTGAATAACTTTTTTAATTTTACCGTAACCGGCACGATTTCTTCATCCAATCCTGTTTTTGTTCCTGAACAGACCAATTTCAGCATTGAACCCTATCAATCCTGCACTGTCAATGTAGATTTCGTTCCTGCTTCTGCAGTTCCATATACAGGAACCTTAACTTTAAACAGCAATCTAAGTGGCTACAATGTAGTTCAGATTCCCCTTACCGGAACCGGTTTTAATAATGCCCCGCCAGTTGCCGCCAATTTAATTATAGCAGGTCCTCCTGTCGTTTATCAGGGAATAACCGTTCTCTATGATTTTTCCGATCCTGATGGCGATGCCGAAGGCACTACTCAATTCCAATGGATGCAGATGTTCAATAATCAACCGGTTATAATTCCTAATGCTACTCAACAGACCTATACCATTCAACCGGAAGATTTGGATTATTCAATTGCCTGTCAAATAACCCCGTTTGACCAACATGGTATGGCTGGAACTCCGGTTCTAAGTTCTCCTACTATTCCTATTGAAGATTTACCCGCACCGCAAAATCTTACGGGAACTTTTACTCCTCCCAATACCGTTACCCTGCATTGGCAAAAACCAATTCACTATCAGGGAAAGGCATTTAGTGGTTATCGCATTTTCCGCGATGGTTCAACGCTGTATAATTTAATGAACCCGGATTCCCTCTCCTATACAGATATAAATGTTCCAGATGGAACTCATACCTATTGGGTTTGTTCCATTTTCACCTATCCGCTATTAGTTTCTAATCCCTCAAATTCTATTACTGTTATGGTGAATGTGCCCAATGATGATGAAATTGCATCTGCTCTTAATAATGTTTGTGCCTACCCCAATCCTTTCAAAGGAAATACTACCTTCAAAATTTCGGGCAAATCAAACCGCCCTGTCACTATTGAAATCTATAATTTGAAAGGGCAACTGATAAAGCGTTTAGCAACTAAAACCGACCAAAACGGTTCAGCTCAGCTTAGTTGGAATACCTTGGATGAAAACACCAAGCCGGTTAGAAACGGGATTTATTTCTACCGCACGATTTGCGATAGCTCCAGCGAAACCGGAAAATTGATTCTGCTGAAATAGCGGCTAACGCAATTTCCTGATTCTTTATTCAGAACACACTCCCAACGGCAATGCAGCTGTTGGGAGTTTTTTTTATGCTTGTTCACAATGGCAAAGTATATGGTTTTCATTTTGAGAATGCATAAATATTTTCCTGACTGAAGCAGATTCCTGCCCAAGTTGAAACCTTTATGCTTCTATAAACCTTCTTTAGCGATTCTTTAACGAAGTTAATGTATTGTTAAAGGATCGTTAAAGAGTCATTAAAGAAATGACCAGCCAACAAGAAGCTAAACAAAGTCCCCAAGGTAATTTCAGGTGTATTGCAACAAATGTAGTTGCTAAAAAGAGGGGTATCCATAAGAAAGGCATAAAGTTAAATGCCCATTTTTATTTTATGTATTCTCAATACGGAATGCATATAATTTCGTTCGCCAAAAAGCTGCTTCTCTCACACTTTGTATCTCTTTTTTTCTGTGCTGTCTGTACCATCTGTGCGAGACAATATTCACCCGGTTTGGCAAAAAAAGAATCCTGAAGCAAGCTCCAGGATTCTTTAGTATAGTTAATTTATCAGAGTGTTATTTTTTCACCGTAAAGGAATAAATATCCCTGCCTTGAGATTGAACTTTCCAACCCAGCATCATATCAGCAATATCTTCTGTTGTTTCTTCATCCAGATTACCCAAAAGGTCTTGCACATTTGCCGATTGGATTTTGCCGTTATTCAGGAAAAGGTCAACTTTTACGCTGAATTGTTTATTGCCGGCTAATGCTTGTTGAATCATAGTTTTAAACTGTGCTTCCAGGGAGGAAGGAATTCCGGTTTTCGTAACAGTATAGGCAGAATCTTTGGAAATTGTTTTTACCACGCGGGCTTTTTTCTCTGCCTGCATAAATTCTTTTTCCAGGTCTTCGTAACTATCCTCTTTATATTCAATTCCCAGGATTTTCATTTCGGTTCTGCGGTTCTTCTGTCTTCCTTCAGGAGTAGAATTGGAGGCAATAGGTTTATCAAATCCGTAGCCGATGGTTTTAATGCGTTTCTGATCAATGCCGTTTTTGATTAGGTAATCTGCAACAGCTTGTGCGCGGGCTTCGGAAAGTTTTTGATTATACTGTTTACTGCCAATATTATCTGTATGCCCCGAAAGCTCAATTTCCAGGGTCTCATTTTCCTTCATAGTAGCCAAAACCGGTTCCAGGATTTCCAGAGACCTGGAAGTAAGAACTGCCTTATTAAACTCAAATTCTACATTCTCCAGTTCAAAGACAGCTTCTTTTTCCAATTTGGACAAGCGGAAATTCTTAGTAATATTTTGTTGCTCTTCCGGAATATCTATCTCACCCGAAATCTGCAAATAGTTTGGTTTGGAAACACGGTATTGAAATTTGGGGATACGCGGCAACGAAATGCTATAATCACCGTTACTATCAGTTACAACCCGATATTCAATAATTTCATCTTCATTTTCATAAATCCAGGCAACCATAGCAACCAAAGGATTATCATTATCGTCAAAGACCTTACCGCTAAGCGTAACTTCATTCCCCAATTTTACTAAACGAATAATTGTGTCATAACTATTCACATCCTTGGGAATAGTTATAATTTCTTCCCGCACTGCAAAGCCGGGTTCTTCAATTCTGTATTTAAGCTTATCCATAAGGGGAGTATAGAGTTTAAAGGCACCCTCATTATTGCTTTCTACAATAACTTCGGTTAATTCACCCTCATAAACATAGCTCCACCGAATACTGCACTTAACAGGATTATTTTCCTCATCTAGAACTTTGCCGTTGATGGCAAGATTTCCACCTTCTCCAATACCTGTTTCTGTGGGAAGAGTGATATTTACAAATATCTCATTCTTATCTGGAGGAATATCTATGGCTCCGGTCGTCTTTTTATAACCGGGAGTATTTATTTCAAAAGCAACATCGGTAGCATCCCCGGGTAAAGTGAAGGAAAAAGTTCCCAAATCATCGGATGGAATAATACGCATAAAGGTTTTATCTTTCAGATTATAAACCCATATAATATCCGTCTTTACCGGATGATTTTTATCGTCCACAACTACACCGCTGATTTTCAACTCTTGAAATGTTTGGGGAACAACCTGTGTTTCTTCACTGGGCTTCACTCCTGTTAGTAAGGCAATTTGTTCCTTCATCTTATCCAGTAAACCAAGGTCTATCGTATAGATATCTTCCTGTCCCATTCCTCCAACTCTGTTGGAACACAAATAGGCATTTTTGCCATCAGGAGCAATTGTAAAATAGCGATCATCTTTCACGGAATTGATAACGGGTCCTAAATTTACCGGTTTGCTCCATTGTGTCCAGGAATTTCCTATCCGCGTGGAAACAAAGATATCATTTCCGCCAAAACCGTTATGCCCGAAAGAGGCAAAATATAGATATTTTCCATCAGAACTCAGGAAAGGGGATTGCTCGTCATAAGGAGTATTGATAACCTCGCCAATATTAACAGGAACAGACCAGGTTCCGTTTATATTCTCTGAAACAAAAAGATCATAATTCTTATGATTGCCGTCACGATTGCTGGTTAAAAACATAACTTTATCTCGCCAGACAAAGGGTTGCAAATCATAATAATTACTGGAGACCTCTTTAATCAAAGTTGGTTTGTTCCAACGACCGTTATCTTTCAGAGTTGTAAGATAAATATCACCATTGGTCTTATCTTTGGAATAATACCCGAATAAATAAGCAGTTTTGCCATCCATAGATAGAGAGCCAAACGATTCATTATAATCGGTGCAGAGTTCATCTACTTCAATTGCCTCACTGAATACATAATTCTGCTGCAAAGACAGAAAAATATTTTCCTTACCAAAATTACTGTTTCGGAGAGAACTGAAATACATATATCTGCCATCTGGTGTAAATACCGGAGCATATTCTGAATCACTTGAATTAACAGCGCCCTTCAGTTTTCCCAAAGAAACCGAAACAGATTTTTGTTCCTGATACAAGGCAACCTCATTTAACATCTGCAGCAATTCTTCTTGCACTAAGGGGTCTGTAGCCAGGGAATTTTTGCTATATTCAGTAAGCCAAATATGTGCCTGTTTGTAATCTCCCAAAGCAAGATGAACTTTTCCTTGTAACAAGGCATATTCCGGGTCTTGATTATCCGGCGCTTGAATCATCTCCAGATTTAGCTTGGCGGATGTATAATTACCCAGTTCATAATATTGCCGGGCATTAATAAAATAGATATTATCATTTAAAGCAAGAGCAAACTGGCAGGATAGGAGGATTATCAACCAGATTATTAGTTTCTTCATTATATCTCCTCTACCGTGAGCGTTTCCCCTGAGAAATCGTCTCAGGGGAATACACCCACAATTATTTTTATTGCATACCAGAAATCCCGGTTAACCGCATTTTAGAAATGCAGTAACAGGGAAACTGAATGAGTATCATTCAAGTATTCATCATGTGCTATCTGGAATGCATAATTCATTTCTAACATCTTAAACCGCAGTCCTGCACCAGCTGTGAATGCACCGTCATTTACACCGGCACGAATTCCAGCTTGAACTTTGGATAGGATATCAGACCAGGTTGCACTCTCTCTAATACGAATTCCGGATAAACTGGAACCAATTTCGGCATCATCTTTAACACCGAGCCAATACTCTACACCCAACCGCAATTTTGAGTCCTCAAAATTATCCCTGCCGGAAAGGTCTGCAGCAATAATCAAACCCGGAATAGGATAGGCGGCAATGCCAGGAATGAACTCTATGGGAATGTCATCTTCTTCTCCCGGATATTTGGCAACTAAATCACGCACAACCATCCCTGCATTAAAATAACGATTGATATGATAGAGAACTCCTAAATCCACTCCATAACCGGTTTCGGATTCATTATCCTGATTAGAAAGATAAAACTTTGGCGTTACACCGAAATTAACTTTCCCTATTTTAGCTGCATAACTTAAAGCAAGCGTGTTATCACTATTGCTGAATTCCCCGGTAGGATTACCATTAACATCGTATCCTGGAATATCACTAACAGTAGCATTTTGCCAGGATGCCGCTATATAACCCATGGGAAGCACAAACCCTAAAGCAAGTGCATTATGATTTCTATCCCAAGCCATATTCTGTCTTGTGGCTGAAGTAAATTCTATCGTTTTAACATCTGCTAAAACTGCCGGATTCAGGTATGCGCTTGAGACATTATCCAAAAACGCGGTCCCAGTTCCACCCATACCAATAGAACGGGCATCTATACCGAGCAATTGATATGCTGCTGCAGAATTATCTTCAGCAAAGACAGAAGACAGTGAAATCACCAGTATCAGGGCTATCAGTACTGATTTAATTTGTTTCATTTTTTTCCTTCCTTTCGGTTGGAAGGGAGGAGGAGTTCCTCCTCCCCTCTTCACCAATTTACTTGATAGCTATCTTAACTACCTTTTCTACTATCTTCGTGCCGTCATTGGCAATCACACGGGCAAAATATGCTCCGCGTGCCAGTTTCACACCATCATTATTGCGACCGTCAAAAACGATCTCTGCTTTGCTCTTACCCTGCACTTTACCGTTTGCACTTAAGGTGCGAACTTCACGACCCGCAAAGTCATAAATGTGGATGTTCACATAAGCACCGTTGGTTAAGGTTACGGTAAATCTGGCAGTTCCATCTACACTGGGGTTCGGATATACATAAGCATCCGCAATTGCCAGTTCAACAGGAGGTAGAGGAGCAGCAATCATTGTGAAGTTAATAGTTTCCATTGCCTGGTTACCTGCATTATCCCATGCAGTTACACGCACGGTGTAAGTTCCAAGCATCAAATTATCTATTTCGTTACTTATTTCTGTAATCCCTGCACCGGTCTCTACTGGCATTCCAACAGGCATTCCATTGGGGTCAATAATTACCATCCGGCTTCCAGCAATTCCAGAACCTGAATTCTTTCCATCCTTCTTCATAAGAGGAATCAGATCACTAAGCTGGGCTTCAATTCTAACTTTAGTGGTCTCATCTACTAAAGTGATTTCCGCACCATTTACAGGATTCAGGAAGGTTATCACTGGAACGAAACGATCCACGCCATAATAGTAATTTGCTTCAGTAGTATTACCGAAATGATCGGCAACAAATACTTGCAAACGAACCGAGGTTTCACCTGCAGGTATCATTCCACCGTTTAATACTAATGTATAAGTATTACCGGCAGGATTTACAGTTAACGGACCCATCAGAGTTGCCTCTGAAGGATAAGTAATTACATTTGCGGTTACCGTTACAGGAACTACAGCATCCACTGTAAAGATAAGGTTATTAGCACCGGTAGAATTCAACCAGGCAATATCCGTGAAAGTAACTGTAGGAGCAATAGCAGGAGTAACAAAGAAGTTCCGTGTTGCCATTGCTTGATTTCCTACATTATCTTTTGCCAGAATGTTGATGATGTAAGTTCCGTAATCAGATACTACTAACGGTTTGGAAATAACTTGAGCAGCCGTTGAATCATTAACAGCGAAACTACCATCAGGTTTAATTACAGTTACATAAACCTGAGATATTCCAGAACCGGTTTTATCTTTAGGACCATTCATCATACTACGCATTCCCATACCCTTGGTACCAATTATGTCAGAAACAGTTGCTGCAATATTTACAGTAGTATCAGGATTGAACTGCGCATTCTCGGCAGGACTGTTGATTGTAATTACAGGTGCGTTGTTATCAATACCATATACCTGATTGGATGTGGAAATTCCACCCAGAATATTGGAAGCAGTCACTTCCAAACGAATTCCGGTTTGATCCACAGGTATAACGCCACCCATAACATCAATGCTGTAAACACCACTTACTGCAGTTGGAATTATAGGACCTTGGAATAGAGCATTTGCAGGAATAGTGTAAACATTAGCAACCACTCCACCAACTGCCAGATTGATACCTGCAGTATTCACAGTGAAACTAAGCTTGTTGTTATTTGTGGAATTGAGCCACCAGGAATTATTCACCAAGGGCTGGAAGGTAATTTCAGGTGCAGGAGCAGCAACCACAAAGTTCGTGCTGGCTACACTCTCATTGCCTACAACATCTTTAGCTGTAATAGCTACTGAATAGTTACCATACTGACTGGCAGTTACGATTTCAGCAATAGCTCCAGTGAGATTACTGAATACAACAGGTGTTCCCGTAGGAGGTGTAACAGTCATAGTTACGGTCTGTAAGCCAGAACCGCTTCTATCCTGTTTATCCTTGGAAGTTTTCAATAAACCACGCGTAGTTGCATTATCCGTAACTGTAGCCGTAATACTAACCTGCTCATTATAAGCAACCTCAGTACCGGCAACAGGAGTATGAATTGTAATTACAGGTGCAATGTTATCAATCAGGTAGGTCTGATTGGAAGTGGAAGTTCCACCCCAAACATCAGTAGCAATAACTTCCAAACGAACAGCTGTTTGATCTGCAGGAACTACTCCGCCATACAGAATTACGGAATATTGATTATTGGCACCTACTGTAGGAGTGATCGGACCCTGGATTAATGTGTTGCTTGGTTCAGTATAGACATTTGCTACTACACCGCCATTAGCAAGCTGAACAACTGAAGTTACAGTAAAGGTGAATGTATTGGTTCCTGTAGTATTCAGCCACCAGTTACCATTAAGAGGATTGATCACAATTGTTGGAGCTCCACCTACAATGTCAAATTCGTATGCAGCAGAACCAACATTACCTACTGCATCTGGAATAGAAGCAACAACCGTATAATGACCAGCCGGTAATACACCAGCATTGTGTGTGAAGGTTCCGTTGGTTACAGTTCCATTTACTACTATTCCATTTAAACTTACCTGAACGGCAGCTGAATTAATACCGCTTTGGCTAGTATAGAACCATTCGGCTCCCCCAGGAATCAGGAATTGACTACCACTATAATCTTCAAAAGCTACTGCAATCGCTACATCAGTTCCCTGTGCTAAAACTGCAGGATAGTAATCAATCGGGTCTTCATCTACGATTTGCGGTTCTTCAGGATCCCAGAAACCATCGTGATCAAGGTCAACCCAATCCAGGTCTTCGTTCACACCGTTAGGAACATCTTCATTATATAAGCCATCACCATCGTTATCAATAGGAGCACCAACTGGAGCAAGAGCCCAAACAACAGGAGCAGCCATATCAATTCCGTAGGTCTGTTGTGATTGATTAACAATATTGTAGTTATCTATTGCTTCAACATATAGCTTAACTGCAGTTGCCATAGGAGATAACAGCTGACCAAAGTTGAAGGAATAACTATAGACATTTCCAGATACAGATACAGGAGCAAGAGTCATTTGCTGGATTTGGTTTTCACCTGCAGCTGTTACTTCATATAAATCTATCCAGACACCTTCATTGGTTATTGTTCTACCTTGTGGAACAGTTACTGTGAAGGTTAAAGGAGTATTGAAGGTTGGATTCAACCACCAGCCATTAGCAAAACCGGTAAAGGTGATTGCAGGGCCTTCAATATTAACTGTGTAGTTAACGGGCTCTGTTACACTGTTCATCTCCAGATTATTATCTGCATTCCATACTGCTTGCATTTCCATTGTATAGTTAATGTCATAACCCAGAGCATTCAAATCATCCATTGTTAAGGTATAGCTGTAAGTATCACCGCTTACGGTCATATTTGCAAGAGGAACAGTAATGTTACTATTCCAGCCCATAACATACAGATGAGCATCACTGATAGCTGTTTCCGGATCAGTTATAGTAGCACTTAATGTGCGATCTGTAACTGTAAGTTGAGTTCCAGTTGCTACAATAACAGGTGCTGTAATATCAACTTTGAATGCTTTTTCTGCACTGATATTTACATTGTTACGAGTAACCATAACAGAGGCAATGTGATTACCTGCAGTAAGGTCCAGAATATTAGCAGCAGTAATGAAACCGTTATTGTAAGAAGCAGGAACCGCTATTTCATCAATATACATTTGATAGGTTATTTCTCCGGCAGCAGGAGTTGTGTATCCGCCATCGGTAAACCCATCATAAACGAAGAACTTGATAGTAGAAGGATTTGCTACTGTCCAGAGTTCGTTATTAGTTGTGTTAATATACTGTGGTTCAATACTGTTAAAGACAACATTGAAGTCCACGGTTCCAGTGTATTGACCAACCGCATAAATAAATCCGCTCGGGGCAGTGAAGGTTGCAACATTTCCAGTAACATTTGCTGTTACATTAATCCACTGATTACCATTATAATACATTCCCACAATGGTTCCAGCTGCAGGATCAGGAGTAGCGGCTAATGTAACCGTGAGATTGATATCATCTTGTGGATTCAGAATAAATGCTGTTTGAGCAGGATTACTTAGTTCAGTATAACCAAGAGGAAGTGCAATTGCGGGCTCAACATTTTCATAGTAAGCAAAACTACCGTTAGGAACTGGCAGAGCAATTCCATTATGAGTAATTGTGCCAATATTAGTAGTATTAAGCACAGTGCTGTTTAACTGCATAACCCAATTATCATAATCAATGGAAGCAGTCCAGAATTCATACTCTCCATGATTAGGAATATTAAAGAAAGCAGTAGGTGTTCCATTAACTATCTGTACAGCAGGAGTATTAGCATAAACTCCATTATAAAGAGTAGTTACTATCGGAGCACTAAGCGCACCGCTAATACGCACTTCATTATTATAGAATACATTGGCAGTAATTGTAGGATTAGTAGCTACCAGTTTTCCGCCTTCAGCCGCATCGTAAGTGACATTCAGTTCGGGTTTATTGGTAGAAATCAATCCATCGTTATAAGTTACCACTGTTCTAATCTTAGTAGCAGCATTCATCAGTTCAGCATTAAACTGCACTGCGAAAGGTGTAGCTGTAGGATTAGCAATAGTGGCAAACGGAGTCCAGATATTGTTTGCGAAGTATTCAAAGGTAACTGCATCTATAGCTTCATTGTTCCAATTGTCAACTTCAGCATAGAGGATATCCTGGTTAGCATTATCTCCATTAAAGCTCATCGCAGTAATCAGAGCAAAAGGTTCCCAGGTAGCAGGTGGAACTATAGTAACTGTTTTAGCTAACCCATTAACATTACCGGCTTTATCATAAGCCAAAATGCCAAGGAGATAGTCACCAACTGCCAGACCTGCTGTATTCCAGTTAATGCTGTAAGGTGCTTCCGTATCAGTTCCCATTAATACATCTACTCCGTTGTAGTTATACCAGATTTCTACTTTTTCAATTCCGGAAGCAACCTGAGTAATCTGTCCATAGAGAACATCAAAGGTATTAACATCAAGAGTAGCGGTTGTAGCTAACTGGATAGTGTAGTTACCTTCATTTTCTGTTACCCCGTTTCCTGTAATTCCATTAAGGACAATTTCAGGATCGGTAGTATCATACATCACATTAGTAATAATTGTATTATTATCAGTATTCGGTGTTTCTTCCGCCAGGTCAGAAACGCTGAATCTGAAATCTAACATACCATTTAACAAAACATTGTCGTGATGGTATATTTCTATTCCGCTAAATGTAGCAAGGTAAGCGTTAGTTCCTGTTCTGGTAACTTCTGCATTACCTAACACAGGATCACGCCAAGGATCATTTGCTCCATCAATACCGATAATATGATATTGAAGAGCAACACTGTTTGGCTCAATTTCATCATCTGTATTTACAGTGAAGTTTACCGTAAAGGTCTCTCCATTGAAGAAACCGTTACTTGCAGGAACTGATTCCGCAGTTGTAATCGCAAAGCTGTGATCAATAGTTAAAGTAACCATGTCAGAAACCTGACCAAGAGTTACTCTTGCTTCACGGGCACGGATACCCAGTTCATAATCACCTTCAGCATAAGCAGTCAGAACATCCGTTAGAAGAACATTGGCATTAGTTCCAACTACCTCTGCATATTCCAGATGAGTCCAATCGGTTGCACCCACAGCACGAATAACATATTCCACGCGAGGAATATTAATATCGTTCACTTGCGTTACAACATTTACATTATTATGTATGCGAACCGGAATAATTCCATTTACAGGAATGTGACCGGCTACACTAACAATATGCATTGGTGTATGATTATCTATTACCGTAAAGGTATCGGTAACATTAAGAATATTACCTACTGTATCAGTTACTTTGGCTTGAACAATATATTCTGCACCAAAGATCAAATTGGCAGGTAAATTCCAGGAATAAGTCCAAGGTGTTTCTACAACTGTCTCAATAGGAATCCAGGGGGAAGCCGGATCTGTAACTGGAGCATAAGCATAAGTTACATTCAGCAGACCTGAAAGGTTATCTATAGGATTAGCATTCAGAACAAGTGTAGTTTCTCTTTCAATATTCTCTGGAACTGTGAAGTCGGCAGTAGGTAACACATTATCAATATTCAGAGCTTTAGTAACTTCGCGTGTATTACCATACACATCGTAAGTTATCACTTTCAAAACGCCGTTAGTAACATTTGTTGCTTGGGGTAATTCGTCCCAGATAATTTGAGTTACATTATTAGGTAGAACACCATTTACTGCATTCACAGTGCCAATTAGTTCATCGTTGAATTTGAATTCTACTCTTACCAAATCAGCAAGCATTATATCACTGGTTATGTTTGCAGTAATAGTCATTGTAGAATCTACAACACCGCTTACCCATTCAGGATCAGTTAAACCATTCCAACTGTAGCTAATAGCAGCATCCGGTGCCTGGGTATCTCTAATATTGGCAATCGCATAAGCATTACCAGTTATTACACTGGAAATTGGAGTAATAGTTCCCCAGATATCTTTTGCTTGACCAACAATCTGCATTGTATTGTTGAACAGATAATAAGGAGCTACATACCAATCGTAACTGTAATTTGCTGTAGCATCGTTCCAGACCTCGGTAGGTACACCACCATTTTGATCATCTCCAAAATCTGACCAGTTGCTTACAGGAGTTATGTCATTACCATTGATACTAACATAACGATAACGGTAACGAACTGCACTCAAATAATCGGTATTAGTGAAATTGGAAGTGAAGGTATATGTCTCACCGCGTTGGACAATATTTCCTGCTTCTATGTCGGCAACTGAAACTTGGGGAACAATGGTATCATTGTAGATATTTACTGTAATTATAGAAGCTGTAGAGCCGGAATTATAATTACCGGTAGCTTGAACTTCATAAATGCCACTTGTTAGTCCTTGAATATTCCATTCAGCTGTAAACTGGCTTTGGAATTGCCCCATAAATGATGGATCAATGAACTCCCAAGAAGAATCACCATTAAAGATAGTGGTAATTGGAAGCCAATTGGAACTACCCATAGCTCTGTAGGCGAAAGAAATACTGGCTGGAATTTCAGCATTATGAGGAACATAAGCATATAGCTCTATAGGAGTACCAGTTCCATTCTGATTCATCCCAATTGGTTCATTAATATAACCGATACTGAGATCAACAGGATTATTCCAATTTACATAATGAATGATGGGCTCACCGTTCTGAACATCTGTGATAGCCATAATGCGTGCGACATTAGGAATACCATAAGTCACATTTATATTGAAGTTATCACCAGGGGTAGTATGCCCCATATAGTCCTTCAATGTAAGTTCTGCGTTAACTATGATATCATCCATATTGCCATTGGCAAAATGGTTGTCAAAATCAATCGGTGTCCAGGTGAATGTGATATTAGTGCTATCAACTGGAATATATGTTTGGACTGAATCTCTTGCTATACCATTGATTTTGAACCGAACTTTTAGAGCTTCAGCAGGTAAACCGATAAGATCATTATAATTTACATTGAATGTAATAGGATGATTGTAAGCAACAGTATTATTCACATTAGGTGCAAGAGAGGCAACGCTTTGAATAGCAGGAGCATAGATATCAAAGTACATCGCCTGATAAATTGCTGGCTGTAGAGTTACAGTGTTACCTGCAAAGTCCTCCAGAACAACAGTAAGACGATAAATATCCTCTACCATACCTGCCATTTGAACAGGTGTGAAGGTAAATACTGTCGCAGCCATACCTACATCATTATAGTTTCCATTTCTATGCAGGACTAAATTCCCTGCTGAATCATAGAAGCGAATCTTAACCTTAGCAATATCAAGTAAACCGTCGTTATTCAACTCTGTGTAATTGAGAATAACAGTTACATCCTGAGTTCTATCTACAGCCATCTTGTTATCATAAATTGTATTGGTCAAACTTACTACTTCAACATTAGGAGGAATAGTATCTACATATAGTTTTATAACTTCTGTGGACATATTATTCGCATTAGTATCTTGAGCAGTAGCTCTTAAATATAATACTGGAGTACGAGTTGGGAAATAATTCCAACTATAAGTTACTGTTCCACCGCCAGTTCCATTAGGAACGATAGAACCTGCGCCAAGAGTAGTAATATTTACCCAATTATCTATCCCGGTAGTAGAGTATTCAAAGGTTACTGTATTAACACCAGCTATATCAGAAAGAGTAGCTTTAAGTTCACCATTGAATTGATTTGCTTGTTTAGCAAATGCATACTCTTCAGATATAACAGGGCAGGTACCAACTTGCACAAAGGTAATTTCCGGGCCAGTAACATCATTAAAGATTACATTAGTTATTGCAGATTCATTATTGCCGAGAGCATCATACGCAACTACTTTGAACTGATAATATCCTTCCTGAATAAAATCAAGTTCTGCAGTTGCTTCAGAATTAATTACATTTACTCTCTGTCCGATTTGAGTCCAGTCAGTGGGCCAGGTATCTGTAACTTCTTCTTTAAACTTGTAGAAGAATTCAGCTTTCTGAGCAGGATCAAAACCGGTAGAAATTTCTGTGGCTGTTAATGTTATAATAGTTGCATTAGGATTTATAACATAAATATAATTAGTATTAGCAAGTATAGTATCATCAATTTGAGTAAGCTCTAATTTCGCAGGGCTGGCATCAACATTAACCGCAACTTCTGCAGAGATAGCAAAATTACCTGCTTTATCAATTGCAATTGAACGAATGTAGTAGGTTGAATTTGCTTCTTCAGCTTCATCCACCAAGCCATTAGAGTTGTTATCCAAATTATCAAACAAAGGATTCGGTGCTTGCCAGGTTATGGGATAATTACCAGCCATCTGATTAGAAGTTCCAATATTTTGCCACATCCTGTAATTTTCACTGATTGGAATTCCACTATATTGATACATAACTCCAACCATATCATCCGAAGCAACCAGAAGTTCATCTACATCAGTTACGAAATTAACATTAGTTCCAGGAGTAACACAATTCACATTGTTAATAGCTGTTAGATTATTTATTACAGGAGCAACATTATCTATATATATTTGACTGATAGGGGATTGATAATGTTCAAGCTCATTTCCCGCTATATCTAAAGGAACAGCCCGGAATTCATTTATACCTTGTGCATAATCAGCACTGTTAAAGTTGATTGTCCAAGGCAGCGGAGTAAACATTGTGAAACCGTGAATATCATCAATCAGCGGTTCACCCTGATCCCAAGTTCCATTATTATTAATATCAATACCATACTGGAAATTATAGGTAGTTCCCACATTCAGCTCAAAACTTCCATTCCAGGAATTTCCATCATACACGAGTTCACCTAAAACATTGCCATTAGCAATCAAATGAACACCAGGAGCCCAAACCAGCTGATCTATATCCAGATCAAAAGTAATGGTTTGAGTTGTGGCTTTAGCAACGGTAGCAATAGGTTGCCAGACATTATTTTCCTTATGTTCAAAACGAATAGATTGAACAGCATTATTATCAGTAGTATTAGCTGTTAAAGCTTTTTTACCGCTAATAAATGCAATATCTTCAGGATACTCAATTGAAGCTACAACATCATCAATACTGGTAACATTAACTATCAAATCGGTAGCAGCAAGTTTTTCAGCATTGCTTAGTTTATTATTATAAGCAACTGTTTCGGAAGCTTTATCTCCTTCCAGGTTACCCATAGCATCCTTACGCACTACCACAAATCTATGTTGACCAGCAGACAACAAATCAAAAGGAATCTCAAACTCAAAGAGTTCTGGATAGGTAATATTACCAAGATTCCATGCCTCGTGGTCATATTCAACAGGTTGCCAGTTTCCATCAGGAGTTCTTTGATACATCATCAAAGGCATCACATTATCGGTTCCAAGATTGCTGGCATCAACAAATAACCTGAGATTGGAAGCACCATTGGTTCCTTGCTGAGAACTGGTTACAATAGATATTTCGTCCGGAGCATTAGGAATATCCGTAATCTCAGTAAGATTCGGATAATTTATGGAATGAATTATATGAGTAAATCTGGTTTCAGGTGCTTGATTATCTACATTAATAGGTGTATTCAAATTCAGTGTAGCTGCATTTCCCTTATTATCGGTAACAGTTACCCTAATCTGAACAGGACCGAAGTAGTTTTCGCCCAAGAAAGTGTTTGCAGATCCTCCAGCAATATTCCAGTTTAATGCTTTATAGGTACCAGTATATGCATCATAACTTAATTGAGGAACTGTAGTAAACCAGTTGGTTCCATCTACACTCCACTCAAGTAAAGTAGTAGCAATCTCTGTAACACTATCATAATTAAAATTCACCGGAGTAACACTGAATGAACCTTGTTTGCCTGCAGTCCAGGAAACCGGATCAATCGTTGAAGTATTGTTTATTGTAACCTGAGGAGCAAGCTGATCAACACTAAACCAGCTATATGGTTGTTCCGGAAGATCAATACCTGTGTACATAGCAGTGGGAGTGAAAGCCATATTGAAATTAAAGGTATAGTCAGTTCCGTTTACCATATAGGGAGCAAAGAAACTATTCGGAATAGCAAGACGGACAATAGCTGCATTATCAACCGGATCAATATAAATCAAGTTACTTGTTATAATTCCGGTAGCAGGAATTTGAGGTTGATTACCAACATCATTGGTTACCGGTGCAATAATAACATCTGCAATTATGCCGGTATTATCAACAATCTTCGCTCCGAAGGTTACTGAAGCAATACCATTTAGAGGTCCGCTGGTAGAAGTGGGATTTGTAATTCTACCTTCCAGAATAATATAATCGTTTGCATCAACAACAGGGTTGGAGGCAAATTCTATGCTGTTAATAATTTCTTCATTATTGATATCTTCATGCTTTAGGATATTAACAGTAGATATTGCGTTACTAATGTCATTTTCCAGAAGAATATTCGGTCCAGGTTTAACAGAGGAATTGCCAATGTAATCCCAAGATGTTACCGTTGTAGTATAATTTCCAGGAAGGAAACCATTAAAATCCCAGTTAATTAAATTAACACCAAGGGGGTTAGCTATTGCTTCATTTATAGTATCCACAATAACACCTGCAGAATAAACATCAACCTGAACTGTTACAGCATCTCTAATATTGAAAGATACAGGAATATTTAGGTTATTATTAGCAGTATTGGCATAATCTATAGATTTCACAATTTCAGTAAGATCAGGTTCAGCCACTGGAGCTACATTATCTAAAACCTTCACATACTGAACTACATCATAGAGGTCACGATTTTGAGTTATAACGCTGGCTCTTAACCAGAAGCCGCGATAATCACGATTTGGATAATTCGGATCCTGAATAAAGGCATATAACTCATCCGTCATACTCCAGTGAGTTTCATAAGGAAATTCCATATCGGATGTATTATCAAGGTGACTGGTAATTTCATAATTAAGATCGGCTGCAGTGAAGGTCTCGTCACCATCTGCGTCATAGAATAAACGGAATTCTACGCCCTGAATCGGAACATTAGAATTTGTATTAGCAATGATGTTGAGAGGTGCTTCAGAAACATTTACTTCAAAGTTTGATGTAGCCCCATTAATGTAAAGAGTCATCATTGCAGGATTATATTGCCAGTCAAAATATTTCTCAAAAGTAGGGACAGTGGCATCAAACTTATCTTTCAAATCTGCAATTGTAATTATGTATCTACCATTAGCCAGAGTTGTTCCTGTATAAGGAGCACTAAATGTAATATCTAAATATCCACTTCCATCGGCATTAATAGTAAGAGGTGAATATTGCATATTAGCTAAGGCATCAGCTGCTTGAGGATATTGGCTGGGATCATAACTATAAGTTACAGGATCAGGAATGAAAGTAACATCTACACTATGAAGGCCAACATAAACATTAGGCAGATCAATGAAGTTAACTCTGATCTTATCCCAGGAATCATCATAGAAGAAACTTCCTGAACTATCATCAGCTTTTACCTCATCACCCAAGTATAACTGCATACCTGCATACTGAGGAGCAATATCATCAACATTGAAGTTATGAGTTACAGTTTGAGTTAATCCATATATATTTTTGTAGGTTATAGTTATATTGGCTTGTTCAATATCAAGATCAGCAATATTAGCAGCAGGAATAGTCCAGGTAGCTTTATGAGAATCAGTAATTACAGGCGCAGGTATATTTGTAAGTAATCCTGCTGGATCACTTGTTAGTGTAAACCATCCGCTCATATCTGCAGGAAGTGCAGTCGGGAAGTTCTCTCCCAAGTTTGTTACTTGAACACTAATTCTCATTCTTCTTTCAGGACTGATTATATTGCTTTCCCAGGTTCCGTCAATAACTCTACCTTGAACTACAGGGATGTCAGCAATATAGTCCATTATATCAACTGGTGCAGAGAATGCAAATGAATGAGTAAATATCTCTGCATTATAAGGTATTCGCTTAGTATGGGCTATAAAGTTAATAGCACCATCTACCATACCTATTGCAGAAACACTATCAAACACTGCTACATAATCTATACTATTATTACCAATCAGGTCTTTATCTGCTTGAGTGGCTGGTCGGATAGTATATGCTGGAGGAATAGTAATACCTGCTACAGGGTCAATGCTTACCTCATCAATATATTCAGGATATTTTACATCAACATATACTTCAATTTTAGAGTTTATTGTCCCTGTTCCTACTGGTTCTACAACTACTTCTTCCCAGCTGCCGTCATATATCTGAGTTAGATATTTAGCACCGCGAATTATAGGAACAATAGGACCTTCATTAGCTATTTCCACAAATCTATCTGCAGATGTTAAAGGATTCATAACAGGGTCTTGAAGATTAACTACTATCTCTTGAGAAGTGATTCCAGGATCGGTTTTAGCAGTAAGACCGTTTATTTGAGCAACCCAAATGTGAAGAGCATTATCAAAGGTAATATCAGAATCATTTACTATATAAACAGCAGGAACACCTTCAATAAATGTATCAAGATGTTCTATACTGACAAACGGTTTGGTTGCTACTGCATTATAGGATGATTCATCGGTAAATTTAACCGTAATTTGAACTTCTTCACCGGGAACTACATAGTTATCTGTAACCGAGTAAGCACTCTTTACAACTATTCCATTCTGAGCAAATTGCGGAGAAGTCCGATCTATTAGCATAAGTGACTTACTATTCACATCAACATTAAACCAGTTTGAAGTGTAAGTTTCCTGAGTAGTAGTATTGTCGGTATAAGTTATCCGATAGGTAACTTTATATTTCCAACCCAGAGAGCTAACAGTATTAGCAGGATTTATTACCAGATCATCATCCAGATACCATTCAAAAGGATTGCCACTCAGCATAGCCAAATCATGCCATACTTCGTTATCATCATTGATTTCAACAGGATTGTTAATTTGAACCAGTATAGGTTCTACGGACTCAACAGCAACTCCCCGTGGAGTGTTTACAGCACGGTTTGTATTCAATTTTAAGATGAAACCAAGATTGTTACCAGGTTTGATATAAGGGCTGGTCTTTGTATTCAATTCATCGCCTACAACTTTTTGATAGGCAATCATATAAGATGCCGTCCCATCATCCGCACTGGTAGTAAAGCCCATAGTAATAATAGGTCCATTAGCTACATACTGGATGGAATGAATAGGAACCAAGCTTGGGTCTGAACCAATATAGTTCTTATGCCCAACCAGGTCTTCAACTCCCTGAAGGTTAATGTTCAGAATATAATCGGGACCAAGATCACTCGGAGTTACTGGACTTAGTTTCCATTCAGTATAGAAGTAATCACCAACCCTTGATGTATTGTAAGGGACAACATTCCAGCCAGCTGCTATGGGATCATTAACCCAGCCAGCTCCTACTCCGTTATAAGGATTACTTGCATCTCCATCATCATCTTTTGCGGCAACTTTCAAATAAAGATATCTATTAGTTTCCCAAACGCCGGGAGCGGGAGGTGTTAAAGACAGATTTATAACAGAACCCATAGAAGATATCATTTCATAAACAGGAGGATTATCATCTGTAGCAGTAGCAACCCAATATCTGGTTTCATCGTATGTAGGAACTTCCTTATCAACTTTCACCCAAGTAGTATCTACTATCTCTTCAGGTAGGAAACTCAAATATTTATAATCAATTTGAATGGATTCGCCATCAGAGTAAGCATTCCAGACAGAACTATAATCCGGAGTCGTTACCCAAGTTACAAAATACGGATAAATATTAACTGTTCTTCCACCGGACAGATTAATAACTATCGGTTGTCCATCAGGTGTATCTATTACTAAAGTATCCGGAGTTGACCAGTTTTCAGGAACATTATCTTCAATCCTGTCAAAATCGGCAACAATACCAACCTCATTAGGATTAAGAGTGCTGATAAAATGATATTCCGTAATCAGATCATTCTCGGGAGCAAACCAACCATTAGGAGCTCTACCTATATCGCTATAGCTTCGTTCGGGATAACCTTGTCCATATTGATCTACAACAGGGCTGCCAATTATAATCATATCGTGAATATAAGTATCTGCAGCATAGCCATAAATGGTCTTTGTGTCCACTGAGAAATTAGCTACAGTATAAAGAGCCGAAGCAGAATAATCTAATTGAGTGATATCAATAGTATAATAGTATTTTATAATTCTATCTGCACCGGTTCCTTCAGAAAGAGGACCGGCAGTTAGAGTAGCTGTTATACTTCCCTGAATAGCGGGCAGGGTAATTACAGGATCAGTGAGATCGTTCGGTGATTTTACTTCTACCGCCGCATAAACATTATCCATTTCTTTTACAATATTATCAACTGCGGTAGTATGTGCCTGATCCAGATAGAATGTTACTGTTTGAATAACAGGTTTTGTATCAACATTGATTTCATCCCAGCTGCCATCACCAGTCAACGGAGTATAAGCATCTGTTCCAGTTGAATCAAAGTAAGTGAGAGTATTACCTGTGATAGTAGCTCTGATAACCTTACCATCAAGGTCTGTAGCAGTAAGAGCAGAGAATATAACATTCATATCGCTACTTTGAAAAACGGGATCACTCACATTGAAGGTTTGAGAAGCAAGAGGGTCTTCATTCGCTGTGAGAGAAACTATTAATTGATTAACGCGTTGAGGGTTAGTAACCGTAAAGCTTACTTTTAGATCGTGTCCGGGAACAAACCAATTTGTAGGATCAGTATTATCAGGATTGTTATCTGTAACTGAAATATCGGTTACAGTAATTTCAGGAATCGGGATAATATTCAGATAGCGGACAAGAGTTCCGGTGTTATCAACATTATCGTTAGCAGTTATAGTTGCCACCACTCTTTGAGCTGCAATATCTTGATCTACAGTTATATTCCATTTAGCTTTACCAGGTTCCGTTATATCCAACGCACCAATAGTAATTCCATCAGCAGGATTGAATATTATTTCAGGAGTTGACCAATTTACTCCGGAATCGGCATCAGTAATATCAAAGCTTAGTATCTGATCGGTTCCTGCAGTAAGATAATCTAAAGAGCCAGCAGTGGCAGATATTACAGGAAGCCCATCAGGATCAACACCATCAGCAATAAGAGTATTATTACTATTAGCAGTATTTATTGCATTAGTATTTAATAAAGTAGAAGTTCCCGTATCATATTTTGAATAAGTTACTACTACAAGAGCAGATAACACATTCGTATGCGGAATGCTGACTGCAGTGAATAACAGATTAAATAAACTGGAATCAGGAGCACTGATTGTCTGTGTATTACCAACTTGTAAACCAGTGGTCTGATCGAAAAGCATCACATCTATCTTATCAGCTCGTTGATAATTTGCTACCTCAAAGGCAACAGTAATATCAGTTCCAGGTTGGAAGTAAGGATTTGCAGTAGGAACTGCTCCAGATATTACTACATTAACAGGGTGAGGAGAAGGCACTACATTAATATAGCGGCTTTCCACAAGTTCGTTTCCTGTTTTGTCTTTTACAGATAGAGTAGCTACAAAGTTCTTAACTGCAGTTGTATCCAGCAGTGTAATATTACCGGTTATGGCACCAGCATTATAAAGTAAATCTGTAGCTGTCACATTTTCAGTAAAGGCAAGGTTAATAGAAGCAGGAATATTATCATAAATTCCTGCTAATGCATCACTAACATTGAAAGTAAAGGGTTGTGGATTACCATCTGCTGTTACATAGTTATTTTCATCATCAAAGGATGAACTATCAAGTATCGGAACTTCCTGATCCACAATTACCGCAATACTTCTATTAGTAGTATGCATTTGAGTAGATCCTTCCATAGAATTTGCATAAACGATTAGATTAGCTACATTATTATGAATCAAATTGGGAAGGGTTATATCTGTTATATTCCAAGTAAGTTCAAAAACATTTCCACCCAGATCAACAACAGGATTAACCAAAGGCAGAGCGGCTGCATCAGCCATAGTAGAAATACTGGAAACATCAGCTACAAAATTGGTTACTACACTTCTGTTATAACCTCCGGAAATCTGTGCTTTTAATGTTCCTGTATTATCTACATTATTTACATAACCCTGAATAGCATTCGTAACATTTCCGGCTTCATCATAAATTACAGTTCCCGTGGATTGAAAATTAGTAAATTCAATTTTACTTATCCAGGGTCTGGCATTCAAAATATGAATGGGGAAAGAAATTTCTGCAGAATCGTTATGGAACAGATCTAGCGCTACAGGATAGATAGGATTATTGTATCTGCCAGGGTTTCCGGCTTCATCCCAAGGTAAACGCAAAACCAATTTAGAATTAGGATATTCCAAACCGGAGATTCCGCTAACACTTATTTTCAATTTATATTGTCTATCCGCACCGGGAACAACACTAATTTCATCTACAGAACCTGTCACACCTGCTATTTGTGTGTTATCTGCAGTAAAAACACCTGCTACATTCCAACCTGAAGTATGAAAAGTGTGGCTTCCCAGATCATTCAAATTAGTGGTTCTAAGTGGTTCGCTGGTTTGCAGGATAATCTCAAAGCTGTTATTAGCCGCGGAGACCACTGGAATAGGCATATCATCTGCAAAAGTAATTGATCTACTATCGTGGTTATAAGTGTAATTATCGCTAATATCTTCTAGCTTTGGATTTTCGTTATCAATAGCTAATTCCGTAGAAGCTGGAGCAGGGTCATCAGCTTCTATATAACCATCATCATCAAATTGAGTAACATGAACATATAGTTTTACATCCAGTTCCTGATAGCCAGTAGAATCAGCCATAGCTTTCAGGTCGTTACTGAGTCCAGCAAAGACATAATCTGTTGCAGGTAAGGATACACCCGAAGCAAGAGTACCCGTTTTACTCCATTCTTTTAAATTTACAGGATTAGTAATGCTTAGTTTCCAGGTAAGATTATAAGTAGAAGAAGGAACAGATATGGTTACTTTCGTAGAATCCTGAATACCGTCATTGGCAGGATTAGAAAATGCATTATATGTTCTACTCGGATGTCCGGGAGAAAAACTATGATCTGATACAGAAACACTACCTTGAGCAGGGTATGTTGGTTGGGGAGGAATAACCAGATTAAAGATATCCGAATGTGTGGAAACAGCATCGTTAATCACAGTATCTAAATCTGTATTTATGTATTCACTATAAGCATGAGCAGGAAGATAATTATTCCCGCCAGCAATACCAAGAATCCATTCTCCTGCTAAAGCTGAACTCAATGATTGCACTTCGGCATTGGATATAGTTATTTCTGCTTTATTCAAATTACTAAAATCATCCTGATCTAGCCATCTTTCGCCCAAACCCAGATTAGTTAGATCCAAAAGAACTGAATTAGTTGTTTTCAGATAATTTTTGTTATTCACGGTAATTTGAATAGAAATCGCATCTATGGAAGTATAATAACTATCACCATTCAGATAGAAGTTATGATCACCGTCAGTATCATAAGGAGCTAAACTATTAGCTCCTCCATTATGTACCGAAGTTATCACAATATCATCTATGAGAGCCAGATTTGCCGTATAAGAATCCTCTGTAAGTTCATAAATATTTTGAATCGTCATTACAGCAGAGGGCTTTATATTTCCGGCATTATCTTGAGTGTAAGCTGTGATTGTATATGTCCCAGCATCAAACTGAGTAGCGTCCCAGGAAAAGTTTACTGTATTGGCATACTGATGAGTTTGAGTAGGAAATATCAATTTGTCGCTCATCGTTGAAGGATCAAAGACCGTATATGGAGTCCAGACATTATTTAGCCAATACCAGCTATTTGTCCCGTTACTGGCAATTACCCAGTAAGTTCCTTTTTCCCAGCGTAATTGATTAGTATCAACCGTAAAATTACGACTCACCTGGAAATTAAAGGTTGTTGAGCTGAAGCTGTTTACCCACTCATCATATACTTGATCGGGAAATACAATATCTCCGATAAAATGATCAATATGATGCTTGTGAGTAAAGACAATCTCATCACCTGGATTTTCCTGATCGGGAGAATTAAGTTCCTGCGAGAAATTCAGAGGAGTATTATCAATTACTACATGCATACGGTTCAATATCACCTGTGGCTCATTATTATCTAACAAAGGAGATGCAGGAGGATATTCACCAGCAATAGTATAATGACTGCTTAAGTCAAGTATGTTACCTACTTCATCCCATAATTTCCACAAAGTAATTCCGTAAGTACCTTCCGGAAGAGATGCTCCATTATCTAAACCATCCCATTTGATAGTTAAAGTAGGAGGTGCGTAAGTAACTTCAGGAGAATTTACAGTATAATCTCTAAAATATACGCTTCTGCCTTCAAATTCAAAGCGCAGTTGCAAACCGTATATTTCATCAGGATTTCCCCAGTTAGCTAAATCCAACTTAATAGCAATATGATCAGGATTAGTATCGGAATATCCTGTAACCGCTGGTGAAACAGGAGAAAATCTTAAGTTTCCTGTAGCCGGATCATTATCATAATACAGATCAACATCTGCAGCTGTGAGAGTTGGAGGAGTAAAATCCAGAACAATAGGATTATCATCTGCATTCAAATTAATTAATAGATCGCCTGTATAGACATTACCTGCTTCAGTAGCAAGAGCTGTAATTTTAATTTCCAAATTAGTTGTGGATGGAATCCTTGTTATCGGAATGGGATATTGAATATCAAGGATACCATTATCTAAAATGTAATCTACAGCTGGCTTCCCAGGAAATGTATATCCCCAGTCAATAGTTACCTTGTAAACATTAGGATTAAATTCTGCATATACATATATGGTATCATTAGCAGCAATATAATTAGCAGAATTATTACCATTTACACCCAGATAAGCACTAAGGAGATCAGCTGCAACGGGAACTGTGCTTTCAATAAGAACCAGCTCATCATCATTAACTTCCCCAGGATTGGGTGAAATATCTGTATCATAAACAATTACTTTAATTTTATATGAATCTGCCGGTAAAGCTGAAAGTGGATCTACATTCCAGGTTCCCGTAAATACATTAGAAGGATCAGGACCTGTCATTGCTATAGGTCCTACTAACCTTGTATTGCCATCTTCACTATAAATATAGAAAGAAGCAGCATCAATAGTTGTGCTGGTAAAGCTGACAACAATACTTGAACCCACTATAGCATATCCGGTTGGACCAGGGTTTTGAATAACCGTATTGATATCCAAGCCAGCTACACTAATAGTAATATTATTAACTGTAAATAATGCATCATCAGGAATAATGGAAGAACCACCATTTCTGAAGTTTCCAGAGACAATAACCTTTGCAGTAACATTATTCAAGGTTCCGGGAACTACTGTGTAATTGCAGCTCCAAAGACCAGTTACAGGATCCTGTTCCATAGTAACAGAATTTGAACCTCCAAATTCACTGAAATTTACAGTGGCTGATGATATCTCACCAAGAGGATCGTCACTTGCGCTAAATTCAGGATCAGTTAATGTTACATTAACAATTGTGTTAATTACAACAATTCCACCACTATCATTTTGAAGGGTAACATTAATGTTTCCCCCATCAAATACTCTCGTCTGAGCAAAAAGAGTGGTTGCTGTAATTAAAAATAGCACTACGAATAGTAGTGTTGTGCGAAATTTGCGTTTCATTTGCACCTCGCTTTTTTTAATAAGTTAATTTCTTTGGTTTGTAGTAAAATACCGTTAAATTCGGTTATAATACCGTTTAATTCTGATAGAATACAATTTGAATCGGGCAATATACCTTTGTGTAATGCAAAGGTAAATTTCGTTTTTCGTTTTTGGGGTTTCATTTTATCTCCTTGCGGGAAGCGCCTACATTTATCACGCCTTCCCTGATTATATTTATTATGGGATTGTTTTGTAAGATTGTTGTTTTTAAAGGATAATTAGATGTCTTTTGCCAAGGGTATATAGTGGCTAAATAGTAAGCCATCAAATCCCCCTGTATAGGGTATAAAGCAAGTTATTGGTTTTTGTAACTAAACTGCAAGCCAAAACAGAACCATCTGTTAGCAGCAACCTGACTGTTGACCAAATATCATTTTTCATTCTGAAACTAACAAGTCCCCTTTTTACGAAACTATAGATTGCGGGTTTCATTGATGTTGCTTTTCCGCCTCAGTTGATAAGCGCAAAATAAATATGAAAAAGCATAATTACTATTTCCTTCCCCACTGATAACTAAAGAAGAAACCGATTTTGGGGCACTATCAATTTCTTTTGCTGAACTGCATTTACGCCTGTAAAAGAAATAAAATTTCTCATTCTTTTTTCCTTTTTTTAGCACCATAGAGCTACGAAAAAACTGAACTCAATCTCCAATAAATGGTATTCTGATTATTTGTCAAGAGATTTATTCTGCTAAAAGCACCTATTTTCTGACTGAACATATTTTTAAGCGGTGAGAGTTATTATTAAAGCACATTCTCTCCGCCTTAATAATACTATTTTCTCTCATTTTATCATTTTTCCCCTGCTTTGATATATTACTGAACAGGTAGGAGGTTTTGACTCATATTTTCACCTGTTTTCTATGTAATTACACCCTAAATTCTTATTATCTTGCAACAGCTTTTTGGCTGGATTTTAATCTGAAAATTGCGATATAAAGCAAAGATAAAGAAATCTTACAATAATATAATCCTTCAGTCACACATTTCTTGATAAACAGGTCGGCATATTCTTTCATTGCTAAAATAATTGGCTGCACTAATACACAACAAACTATTAGCAAAATTGAATACTTATCATTCCCAAGGAAATTCCCGAATTTTCTCAATAACTCTCCAATATGACTCCCGTATCGTTCTCGTATCGCGATATGAGAACGATACGGGATTCTTATTCGCTGTATAACGCAAAAATGAAGGAATTGATAAACAACTAATTTGGGATGGAAAAAAGTGATTTCTGCGGATAAATTCTGTTTTACTTCACAGTTTTCAGGTTTGGAGGCCAATAATACTGCGGTTGTAAGTGAAAATGATTGTGCGGTGTGGTTACATTGAAGGCAGGTGAAAATTGTAAGTCAAAACCTGCCAACGATTGCCTCGTGATTTTACTTTCGGAAAAACCTCTTGACAATAAAGGCACTGTAAAAAGCGTAAAAACCGATTTAAAAATTAAGTGGTAAAATGAGAAAGACCGGATGTCGTTTTTCCTGAAATACTGGCATCCCTGCCAACCATTAAACGACAGGATGTCGTTTTTCCTGAAATGCTGACATCCGGGTCAACCAGTAAACGACAGGATGTCGTTTTTCCGTTATCAATACTACACAAAGCTAAAGGAGATAATAAAATATGTTAAAAGTTTCAATTGCCCCGGATGGTAAAGAGTATCCTCTTCCAAGTGAAGAAGAGAGAGAAAAAGAACAGGAAATATTAAAACAAATAACTGCCGAACAAATAGCTTTAGGGCGTAAAATTGTGGCTGTTCAGGGTTTAGGTTTTGTAGGTTGTGTGATGGCTACTGTTGTTGCGGATGCTACAGATGAAGATGGAAAGCCGCTTTATTTTGTGCATGGTCATCAACGTGCTTCGCAAAGATCGTATTGGAAAGTTCCTGTAATTAATAGTGGCATTCCGCCTGTAAATTCCTCCGATCCTGAGGTTCCGGCAATTTTTCATCGTACCGTAAAGGAAAAAGGTAATTTCCGTGCTACCAGTGACGAAAGTGTTTATGGTCTGGTAGATATTGTAGTCGTAGATATTCAGCTGGATGCTACAAAGCCGGCTTTTGGAGATGCGGAACAGGGTTATTGTGATATAACAGCTTTCCGGGAAGGCATTCGGACTTTAGGCAAATACATTCAGCCCGAATGTTTGGTTTTAGTAGAAACAACCGTTCCTCCGGGAACCTGTGAAAAGGTTGTTAAGCCAATTCTGGAAGAGGAATTTACTAAGCGGGGTATAGATATTGAAAAGAACCCTCCCCTAATTGCTCATTCTTATGAAAGAGTTATGCCCGGAGCTCATTATGTAGCTTCTATTCGTGATTTTTGGCGTGTTTTTTCCGGGGTGAATCCTAAAAGCATAGAGCTTTGCCGGGAATTTCTTTCCCATATTTTAGATGTAAAAAACTATCCTTTAACCCAATTAGATAGCACAAATGCCAGCGAACTTGCCAAAACAATGGAAAATTCATATCGTGCTGTAAATATTGCCTTCACTTTGGAGTGGGCTAAATTTGCAGAACAGATTGGAGTGGATATATTTAAAGTGCGTGATGCCATTCGGAAAAGAAAAGGAACTCATGACAATTTGTTGCGTCCTTCTTTAGGAGTTGGTGGTTACTGTTTAACTAAAGACCCCGTTTTAGCTAATTGGGCAATGAAATCCCTTTTTGGTGTAGATGGAAGTTTGAATTTTGCTATTAAAGCTGTTAATACTAATGATACAATGCCTCTACATACAATTGAAATCGTTAAAAGTATTTATCCGGAACTGAAAAACCTGCAAATAGCCGTTTTGGGGGTATCCTATCTGGAAGATGTTGGCGATACAAGGCACTCTCCTTCTAAGACCTTAGTGGAATTTTTGCGCAAAGACCTTGCCCAGGTTAAAACCCACGATCCTTATGTAGAAGCTTGGCCTGAAATGGAAGAAAACCATATACAAAACGATCTGAATAATGTTCTACCCGAGTCCGATGTGGTTATTTTTGCTGTAGGACACAGTCAATACCGAAAACTTGATCCTGAATATGTTGTTAATTTATGCAATACCAAACCCTTGATCGTGGATTGCTCCAATTTCCTTTCTGATGAAACCATTAAAATCTACAAAGAATTGGGATGCCAAGTTCGGGGTGTGGGAAAAGGACATATTATAAGTGATAAATGAGGGTGAACGGTGAACGGTGAACGGTGAACGGTGAACGGTGAAAAGTGAAAGGTGAAGGGTGAAAAGTGAATGGAGAATGGAGAATGGAGAATGGAGAATGGAGAATGGAGAATTGAGAATGGAGAATGGAGAATTGAGAATGGAGAATGGAGAATTATAAAATCTGTGAAATCTGTGCTATCTGTGAGAGGTATTTTTGGTGCTTTCGGTGGCTAAAAATAAAGGAGGCAAAAAATGATTTTGACGGATGCCCAATTATTCAGTGAAATAAGTCGTTGTGAATATTGTGAGAACAAGCCCTGTAAAAATGCCTGTCCCTGTGATTGTTCTCCTGCCGATTTTATGATGGCAGCTGCTAAAGGCAGACCTTCCGATTTTAAGCGTGCTGCGGGAATAATTTTAGCCAGCAATCCTTTAGGTGGAATTTGCGGAAATGTATGTCCCGATGACCATTGTGTAAATGCCTGTGCGCGTGAAAAATTTGACACTCCAATTCAAATTCCTGCCGTTCAGGCAACGATAATTCGTAAAGCCAGGCAGTTGAAGATGGTGCCTGAATTTGCTTCCCCTCTTTCTTTAAATAAAAAAATTGCTATTATCGGGGCAGGACCTTCTGCCATTGGAGCTGCCGTAACTTTAACCCAATTTGGTTATCAGCCGCTGCTGTTTGATCCTGAACCCTTAGGAGGTCAGGTAAATTTAATTCCGGAAGAGCGTTTGGAAACAATTGACTTGCTGGAAGACCTGAAATTCCTGGCAGAAACATTCAAAATAGAACATATCCGGAAAAAAATAGATGAACCGCAGAATTTATTGGATGAAGGTTTTGAGGCAGTGATTGTTGCCGGGGGCTTAAATGAAGCTATGCATTTAAATATTCCCGGTGATGAAACAGCAATTTACGGTTTTGACATTCTAAAAAACCCTTCCCGATACAATTTTACCGATAAACGCGTTGCTCTTGTAGGAGGAGCAATAGCTGCCGATATGGCATTGCTAATTGCCAAAAATAACGCTGCTTATGTAGAAATGATAACCCTGGAAAATTTTGTGGAAATGCCCTTAACGGAACCGGAAAAAGCAACTTTGATTGAAGCGGGAATTGAATTTTCACCACGCACCAGAATAACGGAAATAGTTAATGAAGGCAAACATATTAAAGGAATTAAGACGAAAAAGGTCTATCTTCCCAAGGGAGAAAAGTTTGCCCCGAATTTGCTTAGGGACGAAGAAGGAACCACAGAATCCTTTCGTCCTTTTGATTTGGTTATTATTGCTATCGGAAACAAACCTCCTTTTGCTGTTAATAAACTAAAGACCCTTTCAGACCGTCTTTTCTGCTGTGGAGATATGATAAACGGACCAACTACAGTGGTTGAAGCAGTTGCCTCAGGTAAAAATACTGCTTTATTAGTGCATTCCCGTTTAGGCAAACAAGATATTGCAGAACCTGAAAAAGCAACTAAGTGCTGTTTTCCTGTTTGGGGTTGGAAAAAATATCCTGTTTCACTGCAGACCGATTTCTTTGGCAGAAAAATGGATTCCCCTTTTATTCTTTCAGCCGCTCCCCCTTCCGATGGCTATGAACAAATGAAAAAAGCATATCTTGCCGGCTGGAGCGGGGGAATTATGAAAACGGCTTTTGATAATGAAGATATTCATATTCCAGGTGAATATATGTTCACCTTTGGGGATAAGAAAAAGACCTTTGCCAATTGTGATAATGTTTCCGAGCATCCTTTGGAGAGGGTTTGTGAAGAAATAGCTCTGTTAATAAAGGACTTTCCCGATCGCTTAACGATGGCTTCAACAGGCGGTCCCGTTACCGGTGATGATATTAATGATAAAAAGTGCTGGCAAGCCAATACTTTAAAGCTGGAACAAGCAGGTGCGATGGGAATTGAATACAGTTTATCCTGTCCTCAAGGTGGAGATGGAACAAAAGGTGATATTGTAGCTCAAGACCCTGTTTTAACTGCTAAGATAATTGATTGGGTGATGGAAATCAGCAATCCGGAAATTCCTAAACTTTTTAAACTAACCGGTGCGGTAACTGCTATCTATCCAATTCTTTCTGCAGTTAAAAGAGTTTTGGATAAATACCCCGCAAAAAAAGCCGGAATAACTTTGGCGAATACATTCCCGGCTTTGGCTTTCAGGGAAAAAGAAAAACCCTGGGACGAAGGAATAATAGTTGGCTTAAGCGGTGAAGGCATTTTACCTATCAGTTATTTAAATTTAGCCCGTGCTGGAAAAAGCGGAATTTTCATCTCCGGAAACGGAGGTGCAATGAACTATCTGGATGCAGCAAACTTTTTAGCTTTAGGCGCCAAAAATGTTCAATTCTGCACAATTGTGGAAAAATACGGTTACGGCATTATAGATGAATTGAAAATGGGACTTTCTTACCTTTTGGAAGCAAAGGGCTTAACAAGTGTAGCCGAACTTATTGGAAAAGCACAGCCAAAACCTATTACGGACTTTCCGAACTTACCTAAGAAAACCAAAAGCTCTTCTCTCATCCAGGAATTGTGCCTAAAATGCGGAAATTGCACTCGCTGCCCTTATCAGGCAATTGAATTAGATGCAGATGGCTATCCTGAAATTGATTCGGATAAATGTGTTGGATGCTCGTTGTGTACTCAATTGTGCTTTGCCGGAGCGTTGGAAATGAAGGGTGAACAGTGAAGGGTGAACGGTGAACAGTGAAAGGTGAAAGGTGAACGGTGAAGGGTGAAGGGTGAAAGGTGAAGGGTTTTTTTAGTGCATATATTCTTTGATGATGTTTTCCAGTTCCCCGCTATCTTTTAATTCCTTCATTGCCTTATTAATCCTTACATTTATTTCCTTGCCCAATTGCATAGCGAACCCATATTGTTCGTTGGTCTGAATGGTATAGACAACTTTTATTTCTCCCTGTTCAGAAATAGTTTTAGCTACTCATTCGTCAAAGACCATCAGGTCTATCTTGTTATTCAGCAGCTCTCCCAAAGTTTCTATCACTGTAGGGTAGAGTTTTAGTTTTTCTTTCGGCAGCAGGTCTTTTTCTACTAAATTCTCAGTTAAATATTGGTGACTGGTGGTAGTATTTTGGCAGCCGACACGGTATTTTCCCATATCCTCAATGTTTGCAATTTGCACAGGAGAACCTGCTTTGGCAACTACGGCAAGGTCTGTTTCAAAATAGGGAATTGTAAAATCCATTGTCTGTTTGCGTTTGGGAGTGATGGTTATAGCGGAAGCAGCAATATCAATTTTATTCTGTGCCAAGGCAGAAAACAAGTCCTCAAAAGGGTAGCGGGTAACTTGTAACTGAATACCCAATTTATCTGCAATCCGTTTACATATTTCTATATCAATGCCTTTAATATCGTTCCCTTCCTGATAAGTGAAAGGCGGATCTTCTGCATCGGTTCCCACGCGTAGAATTTTCTTCTGTTGCGAAGAACAAGCAAAAGCGCAGACAATGATCAATGCTAAACCCAAGGGTAGAAATAACCATTTAAATTTCATCTTTACACCTGATCACGGATTATCTTATAAAGAAATACTAAGCTATTTCACTCCCTTCGCAAGTCAATTTGCGTGAAAATTTGAACATTCTTTGTGGAAATATTTCTACTGGAGCTTAAAAATAGCGGTTAAAGTTACGGAAATGCTTTTACTGCGTGTGCTTGTATTGTATATACCATAATCTGAAACTTCGGTAGAATAGGGCTCGGTAATTTGAAAGACACCTGCTCGTGCCTCTCTTAATTTGCCAAGCTTGGTATTTCCGCTACCGGCAATTTCATGAGCCCGCGCAACAGCATCTTTAGTTGCTTCGGAAAGAAGCTGTTTTTTCAAATCTGGCAGCTTAGTATAGAGGTATGCCAGGTTGGAATTTTGCAGTAAAATACCTCGTTCCGCAAAGAAATCGGGTTTTAAAGCCAGGGTCTCTATTTTAGGGATATCAGAAGAGACCACAAAGACATTTTGATTTAAGGTATAACCGGTGTGATTACCATAGTTATCTGTTGTCTGATAGCTATTTATGGGCTGGATGCTGATATCCTTTTCTGGAATACCCTGCTCCGTTAAATATTTTTGGAAAGCGGTTACATCGCTGCTCATTTTGGTGTAGCCCTCTTTTAAGCTATCATTACTAACATTGCGTTGCATTGTGAGGTTCCATTTTACCAAGTCAGATTCAAAGAGTTTACTGGCATAACCAACTACGCGTAAACTGGTTGGAGCTTGCCTGCTTTGCATAAAAAAGTAGCCGAAAACAGTTAAACCGATAATAAAGGACAATCCAACTATTCCCCAGGTGCGGGCAATAACTTTATCCTTAGTAAATATCAGCCAGACAATACCTGCCGCAATAGCTATGCAGATAATTACAAGTAGTGCTGTAATCATTTTTTCTCCTTAAACGAAATACTTAGAGTGTTCACTATCGGGAATAATATCTACCCAACGTTTTTCCCCGTCAAAGTGAAATTGCAGTTTGCAGGTTTGATAGGGAAGAATGTCTTTTGCCAATGAGGGCCATTCAATAACTGTGATCCCTTTATCCAGAATATCAAATAACCCCAAGTCATATAACTCAGCTTCGTTTTTCAGCCGATACAGGTCTAAATGATACAAGGGGAGGCGTCCACCGGAGTATTCTTTCATTAAAACGAAGGAGGGACTATCAATTTCTTCCTTGATGCCAAGTGCCAAACCAAGCTGTTTTACAAAGAAGGTTTTTCCGCTGCCAAGATCGCCAAAAAGAGTTATAATGTCACCCTTTTTTAAGAGAGGAGCAAGGTAATTGGCAAGGTTTATGGTATCCTGCTCAGTAGATAAGTTTATAGTTTTCATAGTGAACCAAGAGAAAAGCTCTTCTTTATTATATCATCTTCCCTGTAAAGTATTACAGGAATAGATGAGGACATCGTTTCTCCGATTATTTTCTCTTTTCTCTTTTCCTCTTTTTCTCTTTTTCTCTTTGTGAAAAAAGCTCTTCTTTATTATATCATCTTCCCTGTAAAGTATTACAGGAATAGATGAGGACATCGTTTCTCCGATTATTTTCTCTTTTCCTCTTTTTCTCTTTGTGAAATTCCAATTTTTCTCTTTGTGAAAAAAGCTTTTCTTTATTATATCATCTTCCCTGTAAAGTATTACAGGAATAGATGAGGACATCGTTTCTCCGATTATTTTCTCTTTTCCTCTTTTTCTCTTTTCCTCTTTCTCTCATTTCCTCTTTCTCTCTTTTTCTCTTTGTGAAAATAGCTCTTCTTTATTATATCGTCTTCCCTGTAAAGTATTACAGGAAACGACGAGGACGTCGTTTCTCCGATTATTAACTCTTTTCCTCATTTCTCTTTCTCTCTTTTTCTCTTTGTGAAAAAAGCTTTTCGCCATCTCGCTATCTCACTACTCGCCATCTCGCTATCTCGCCATCTCGCCAATCACCATCTCACTTTTTTTTGGTTCGGCAGATAGCAAGAGGTAGAATCATTTCTTCCATAGAGACACCTCCATGTTGAAAAGTGCCGTTAAACTGTTTCTGATATTGGTGATAGGCATTAGGATACACGAAATAGTAATCGTCCTTGGCAAAGATAAAGTTATCCACAATGCTCTTAGTAGGTAAGCCATAGTCGCCGGGTTTTTTTACGAACAAAGCGTGGCGTTCATTAACGGACAGGTTTTTACCTTCTTTATAGCGAACTGTTACCGAAGTATCTTTATCACCAATCACTTGCGTAGCGCGATTTACTTTTATGGAACCGTGGTCTGTAGAAAGAATTACAATCGCATCTTGTTTGGCAATCAGTTTCAGAGCTTCATAGAGTGAGGAATGCAAAAACCAGTGTTTAGTGAAGGCACGCAGACCTTCTTCATTGGGAATAGTTTCCTGTAGAATTTGGTCTCTGCTTCTATGGTGTGCTAAAAGATCAAGGAAATTATAGACGAGGACAATCAGGTTTTCTTTATTCCAGGTTTCAATTTTGCGTAGGACGAAGTTACCCTCTTCCATATTGAAAATCTTAACATATTTGCTGGTAGGATCAAGCTTATAGCCAAGTTCTTCAATATGTTCATCCAGCAATTGATGTTCATTGCGATTCCGGCTGTTATCCATTTCACTGGAAGTTACCCAATAATCGGGAAAGCGTTTAGCAATATCAATAGGCATTAAACCACTGAAAATGGAATTTCTGCTGTAGGGGGTGGCAGTTGGCAAAATGGAATAATAGAGTTCCAATTCTTCGTCAAATAATTCCTGGATATAGGGTTGGATTGCCAGATATTGATCCAGACGCATACAATCCACAATAATAAAATAGATGGGCAGGTTTTCTTCAAAATGCGGAGCTATATATTGGGAAATCAGGTCAAAACTAAGGTTAGGTCGTTCATCGCTTTTCAGCCAATTGCTATAGTTGCGTTCCACATAGTTAGTAAATTCCGTGTTGCAATTGCGTTTTTCCAGAAAGTGAGTTTGGCGTAAGCCCTCATCGTTCACCTGATCAATTTGCAATTCCCAATAGCTAAGTTCCCGATAAATTTCGCTCCATTCATTCCAATCGGGGGTGGCAAAAAGCTTTTGATTCAATTCTGCAATAAAACGGGTATATTGTTGTCCAATTTGATTGGCTCGAATTTCATCTGCCTGGAAGATCTTTTTAATTGCCATAATAATTTGATTAGGGTTGATGGGTTTAATTAAATAATCCGAAATCTGCGAAGCAATCGCCTTATCCATCAAGCCCTCTTCTTCGCTTTTAGTAACCATTACAATTGGCAAAGCGGGATTGATGCGTTTAATTTCCTGCAAAGTGGAAAGACCATCCAAACCTGGCATCATTTCGTCTAAAATTACCAGGTCATATTTATTTTCCACTACTTTTTCAATAGCGTCGGTTCCGTTGTTACAGGTCTCAACGGGATAGTTTCTTTCTTCCAGGAAGAGGATAAAGGGTTTAAGCAGGTCTATTTCATCGTCAACCCAGAGTATGTGCATTTGTTTCATTGGATATTACTCCTTTTTGGTTTGTGTTTCAAGTTCAAAGAGGTGTTGGCGCTCTTTGACGATCTTTTTAATTTCATCCAGATCGGCATCTTGAAAATAGAGAGCAAGCTTGAAATTAAGCTCTTTGCGGGAACAATTAAACCATCCAATCATTTTCTCCAAATATTGCTCAATATAGACCTCTTTCAAATCCACATTGGCTTCTTTTTCTTTTTGTTTCATTTCTTTTATATGGTCGCGGAGCTCTTTATAGGGCATCTCTTCGGCTTTATGAACCCATTCGTCGCGCACATTCCAGTCCGCATTTTTCATAAAAGGTTTAATAACCTGCAGGCGATCAAAACCGATTTCCTTCACTTCGCCTTCATCTATATCCATCTCTTCAATGAAAAGATCAAAGATAGACATCAGTTTCCCTGCCATTGTTCCGGAAAGTTGATATTCCGTTTCCACAAAGTCCTTGAAATTCTCATACCCTTTATAGAGATATAATTTGGAACGCCTGATTTCAGAGAGCAACTGACCGAGAGAGATAAAATTTTCTTCCAGCTGATCCTTCAAATTAGCTAAGGCATTCAATTTTTCTTCCGCACTCATTGCTTCGGGAGCATTTACTTTTTTCGGCATTTTTCTTATCCTTCTTTATTGTTCGGTAATATCATTTATAGAATGAGACCCCGTTTTTCATTATAGTGTAAACAGGATTTCCCTTAGAATTACTAAATAGCTTCATCTTAATATAAAAAAACTATGTAATGGGGAAATAGATGTTTTCCTTAGCGGGAAAAGCCCTGTCTTTCACTTCTTGCACATATAATTCTATCGCTTCCGTGATGTCATTATTTAAATTTGCATATTGCTTAACATATTTAGGTTGCATATCCGAATAGCCAAGTAAATCGTGATAAACCAGAACCTGACCATCAGTATATCTTCCGGCTCCGATGCCAATAGTAGGAATGCTCACTGCTTTCGTTATTTCTTTGCCTAAAAGTTCCGGAATGCCTTCCAGAACAAGCATAAAGGCACCCGCCTTTTCCACTTCTTTTGCCTGGTTAATAAGTTCCTCTTGTTCTTCCGGTTTTTTCCCCTGCACAAGATAACCACCAAATTTACGAATAGATTGAGGAGTTAAACCCAAGTGCGCACAAACGGGAATTTCCATATCTACAATCGCTTTGATGGCTTGCACCCTGGATAAAGAACCGCCTTCAAGTTTAACGGCATCAGCTTTACTCTGCACGATTAGCTTAGCGGCATTTTGCCGGGTTCGCTGTTCCGAAAGATGATATGTCAGATAGGGCATATCGACTATAATAAAAGCATCGGGAGCTCCCCGGCGGACAGCTGAACAGTGTTCAATCATATTTGCCAAAGTAACCTGCAGCGTATCCGCATAGCCCAAAACTACCATCCCTAAAGAATCTCCTACCAAAATGAGATCTATGGCAGTGGCAGAAATGCATTTTGCCATCGCATAGTCATAAGCGGTAAGCATACAGATCTTTTCTCCCTCCCGTTTCATTTCCTGAAACTTAGCCAGATAATTGTTTTTACTCTTTACTTTGGTCATTATCAGGACTTTCTCCTTCTCCTTGTTCCTCTTCTGAACTTTCCCGGGTTTCATCTTCATCCAGAAGATTATCACCCGCGTAAGCTCCTTTGTTAATCATCAAATCATATATCACACTGCCGTTAACATACCAACCCAAAAAGCGACCCTGTAAATAACCGTTCACATAATAGGCGCTCATTTGCGGGTTGCCATCAGGATACCACATCAGCATTTGCCCGTTTTGTTTTCCATCGGCAAATGTTACGGCTCGCTGTAAACCGCCATTGGCATAGCGTTCTATCGCAATACCGGTGAAGGGTTTGTTCTTATAAAAATATACCTCGTCTTTTAAAACCAGTTCCTTAAAAGGAATGGCATCTCCGGGTTCTTGCCAATTTTTAACTTCCCAATATTCTTCACTTTTCTCTTGGGCAAAGATAGCGCTACAAGCAAAGGAAAATATATAAAGGAAGAAAATGATAAGCACAGCCCGATTTCTTACTAAACCGGATTCTCTTTGTTTACGGATATCTGAAAGCATTTTATTAACCACTTGACGACACATTTTTTTCTCCAACAGGTTAGTCAACCTTTTTCTTTGTAAGGTCACAACTACTTTTTAATAGATAAAATAAACGAGTTTGGCAAAAAGTCAACTTTTATCACCGGTAGCTATGTTTTGTGCGCAAGTGTTAGGATGCCATTTCCGCTATGGTGAAAAGTAACTTATTCCTCCTGCGATGGCTGACAGACAGGATAGTTTAAAAGCTTTAGCTACCTGTTCATCCCTGAATCTTTTCTACCTCGTCCTTACCCGTGCCTTTAATGCTGATTTAACGACTCTTTAACAATGCCTTAACGGCGTTAAGGAAGCGTTAAAGAATTGTTAAAGAAACACAAAACCAGCAAGCAATAAAAGAGAAGATGACGAAAGATGAATGTTGCTGCCGTTCTCTCACTACTCTTCGGCTTTTTTCCTTGACTGGATAAATCTGTATCTAAAAATTGTCCTATGTTAAAGAAGATGAAAATTTTGGGTATTGAATATGCCCTCTGGTTATATATTTTTGCCTGTATCTGCTGGTTTTTATTGCGGATATTCAGTATTTCCGCAAGCAGCTATATTATCTTTCTTATTCCTTTGCTTATAGCTATTCTTATTTCACTAAGCAAGAATAACATAGCAGCCAAAATAACCATCCCTGAAGTTAGCGGTTGGTTCTGGAAAGTAGAGCTGGCAATAGTAATCGGCATAACCTTTATTATGGCTTGGGTGATTGTGGATGTAAAACCGGTTGCCTTTTTTACCCAGGCAGCCAATACCGGTTCCATCCTTAAAGGCATTTTCAGTCCGAATTTGAAAGAACTTGTCCCAATGCTGGGCGCTTTGGTAGAAACCATCTATTTGGCTTTACTGGCTACTGTTTTTGCTATTCCTTTTGCATTTGTGCTCTCCTTTTTTGCTGCCAAAAATTTAATGTTCCATTCCGTTATCGGCAAGATTATCTATTTTATTATCCGCACTATTTCCACAGTTTTCAGAAGTATTGAGGCAATTGTTTGGGCTATAATCTTTTGCGTTTGGGTAGGCATCGGCCCTTTTGCCGGAATGCTCGCTTTATGGATACATTCCATTGCCGCTCTGATAAAATTATACAGCGAACAGATTGAAAATATTGACCCCGGTCCTGTTGAAGCTATCAAAGCAACGGGTGCTTCAACTTTACAGGTATGGCGTTTTGGAGTTACACCCCAAATTTTATCTCCCTATTTGGCTTTTACCATTTACCGCTGGGATATGAATATCCGAATGGCTACGGTGGTAGGTTTTGTTGGCGGAGGTGGAATTGGTTTGGCACTATATCAACAGCAGCAAATGCTTGCATGGAGAAATGTAGGTTTAATAATGTGGTTGATTGCTTTAATTGTTTGGGCGATGGATATTTTCAGCGGTTACATTCGTTCTAAACTCGTTACCAGTTAGAGGTTAAAACTATGAAAGAAGAAAATCCCGTGGAACTTTTAATTAAAAAGCGCGATGGCTATGCTCTTGCTGCAGAGGAAATTGCCTATTTAGTCCAAGGATATCTGAAGGACGAAATTGCCGATTACCAAATGAGCGCATTTTTGATGGCTTGCTTTTTGCAGGGCTTGAATCCTGAAGAAATATCCGCTTTAACGCAGTGCTATATTGAATCCGGAGGTACTATCAATTTTGATAATTGTCTGCCGGTTGCCGATAAACACTCCACTGGAGGCGTGGGAGATAAAATCAGCTTGATGCTGGCTCCAATTGCTGCTTCTTTAGGTTTGCTGGTGCCAATGATTTCGGGACGCGGCTTAGGACATACAGGAGGGACTTTAGATAAACTGGAATCCATTTCGGGGTTTAGAACTTCCTTTTCTCTGCAGGAATTCAAGGCCTTGGTGGAAAACCACGGATTTGCTTTAGCAGGGCAATCCTCAGAACTTGTTCCTGCCGATAAAAAAATATATGCCTTAAGAGATGTAACCGCTACCGTGGAAAGTCCTGGATTAATAACTGCCAGCATAATGAGCAAAAAAATCGCTGAAGGAACAAAGCACCTGGTGATTGACCTAAAAATAGGCAGCGGTGCTTTTATGCCCAATGTCAGAAAAGCTAAAGAACTGGCTGAATTATTGATGACAACCGGAAAAAGCTTCGGTCAAAAAGTGACCGTGGTCTTCTCTAATATGAATGCTCCCTTGGGACATGCGGTTGGAAATGCTCTGGAAATGATTGAGGCAATTGAATACTTAAAAGGAAACTATTTACCCGATACCTATGAACTTACTACTGTTTTAACCGCTCAAATGCTCATCAGCGCTGGAAAGGCAAAGGATTTTGAACAGGCAAAAACGATGATTGATGAAGCCGTTGCCAGCGGAAAGGCATTAGAAAAACTAAAGGAAATAATTATTGCTCAAGGTGGGGAACCAAAAGTGCTGGAGGACTATTCCCTTTTTGCCTCCTCACCGGTAATTTATCCAATTATAGCTAAACAAAGCGGTTGGGTGCATAAAATTGACTGCAGGGCTATTGGCTATGCCTTAGTGCATATTAAAGCAGGCAGAAAAAAAGTAACTGATACCCTGGATTATGGAGCCGGCGCTATGCTCTATCCCAAAATTGGAGATGAAATTAAAAGCGGTGATAAAATAGGAGAAATTCACTGTGCAGATAAAAACGAGGCAGAAGAAACAGCGAAATTGATTTTGAATGCCTATCAAATAGCCGATACCCGAAAAGACAAGGAAGACCTCATCCTGGAAATTGCTTTTTCTGAGGAATGATTGTTTTAGTCCAGATATAAGTAACTTAGATATCCATTAAAAAGGCAAAGAACTTACCCTGATATTACATTCCTGCTGAAAAAAATATTATTTGCTTAATTCTTTCTTTTGCATTATAATATAAGTAACACGACAATGGGAGGTTAATATGACTACCAAGCGTTTTTACATCGCCGTTTTAATGGGAATAATTTTAGGGATTATTGCCTGTTTAATTGCATCAGCAGTAAGCCCTGAGCCCTTAGCGAAGAAAGTGCTTGCCAATATTTTCGTGAGCCGCGTGTTGATTGGTTTTGTTATAGGTATCAGTGCCTGCAAAATTAATTGGCTTTTACACGGCTTACTGATGGGACTGATTGTAGGATTGCCTTTCTCTTTAAGTGCTATGGCTCAACCAATTGCAGGCATGGGTAAATGGGGAATATTTTTCCTGACCTGGGCTTTAGGAATTTTATACGGTTTCATTATTGAGCTGGTAACCAGCGTTTTCTTCAAGGCAAAAGAGGTCTCGGAAAAGTAAAACAAGAAAGTATTAAATAGTAACCGGAGAACTCTTTTTCCGCAGAGTAGGAGAATGTTATTCTTCCGGAGGGTTGACCTCCTGGTCAACCATAATGAACGACAAAATGTCTTTCTTCCGGAGGGTTGATGTCCTCATCAACCAAGGCAGGATGCTCTTCTCGTTACTGAAAAAAGCGTAATAAAGAAATTGCTCGGTTGCAAGTGGAACGACAAAATGTCGTTCTTCCGGAGGGTTGATGTCCTCATCAACCAAAATGAACGACATAATGTCTTTCTTCCGGAGGGTTGACCTCCTGGTCAACCAGATAGGTTTTTCCATCTCGTTACTGAAAAAAGCGTAATAAAGAAATAGCTCGGTTGCAAGTGGAACGACAAGATGTCGTTCTTCCGGAGGGTTGATGTCCTCATCAACCACAACAAACGACAAGATGTCGTTTTTCCGCATTTACAAAAATTCTGATTGACAAAAATCACGGCTGAAAAGATTAGGTATCCTTGAAAATTGTTCCGGAATAGCTCAGCGGTAGAGCGGGTGGCTGTTAACCACTAGGTCGGGGGTTCGAACCCCTCTTCCGGAGCCATTTTTTTATCCGTTAAGTTTTATTCTAAAATGAATAACGCCCTATAATTAAGAATTCTAAAGGGAGATAACGATGCTAAAAACCAACGAATATTTTGCCGACAAGGTTAAATCCATCGCTTTTCAAAACGAGGACGGCAATTTCACTGTAGGAGTGATGGACCTCGGAGAATTTGAATTTGGCACTAATACAATTGAAAGAATGACCGTTATTTCTGGAAAATTAACTGTCCAGTTACCAGGCAAGGAAAACTGGCAGGACTTTATTACCGGCGAAACATTCACCGTTGCTGCACAGCAAAAATTCCAGGTAAAAGTGCAAGAACAGACGGCATATCTTTGTCGCTACGAATAAAAAGGATTAAGAAAATGAAAAAGCTATCTTTGATAACTCTGGGATTACTTGTTTTTATCTTCTGTCTCGCACAGGAATCACCGGTAACTTTATACTTGCAAAATCAAACTTTGGAGACCTATCAACAGGCAGTTAATTATCTCCTCCAACTTGATAAAGAAGAAAATAGCGGAATGCAGGCAAAACTGAATCTTGCCTATATCTGCAATTTGGAGGCATTAAGGTTAATGGAATTGGCAAAAGCGGATATAGATAATTTAAAACCCGGCGAACGCTTTGCCCTGGCAAATCTTTATCTGGAAATGGATAAATATGCCGATGCCATAAGTATTTATAACCTTTTGAACGAAGCAACCCCAAAATGGAGCTGCCCCTGGCGTCATAAAGGAGAAGCACTCTTTAAAAGCGGAAAGTATGATGCCGCTAAAAAATCCCTGGAAATGGCAATTGAAACCAATAAAGAACATTACGATGCCTACCTCTGGTATGCTAAAACCCTCTATGAACTTAAGGACTATAAGAATGCCCTGATTGCTCTGGAAACAGCTTTTGATTTAACCGAAGAACTTGAAGATAGCGAATACGATCAGGTAATTGCCGAAGAGGATATCAATCAACTCTATCAGGAACTGCTGAAGCTAACCGGAAAATAAGCCGAATTTACAACTAAATTCCTTTTCGTTACTTTAATTTGGGTGATTGAGTTACCCTTATATATTACGATTCAAATCGCAAAATATTATAATATTCTGCGATTTGAATCGCAATATCAGCAATTTTTTACTTGACAGATTTACGGCAACCCGGAAACAAAGGATTATTGTTTATCTATCATCATAGAGGTAAATATGATAACCAGATATATCACTGAACAGATTAAGGCGCACTTCTTTAAAGGGAAAGCAATAATTATTACAGGTCCGCGTCAAAGCGGTAAAACCACTTTAATTAATTACATTCTGCAGGACTATGCAAATGAGTATTACTTTTTTAATGGTGATGAACCGGATGTAAGAGATATATTTACGGGCATAACTTCTTCCCGGCTTAAATCTTTGATTGGTAATAAAAGAATTGTTTTTATAGACGAAGCTCAGCGCTTAAATGATATTGGTATAGCGATTAAGCTTTTGGTAGATAACTATCCTGAAATTCAAGTAATTGCAAGTGGTTCTTCTGCCTTAGACCTGGCAGGGAAAATTAAAGAGCCCTTAACCGGAAGAATATACCAATATCAGCTTTACCCTTTGGCTTACGAAGAAATGACTGTTCATAATGGATTACTGGAAGAAAACAGATTAATTCCGCAGCGTTTGATTTATGGTTACTACCCTGAGATAGTTACAAAACCATCTGAAGAAAAAGCTTTACTCAAATTACTTGCTGACAGTTATCTATTCAAAGACCTTTTCCTTTTAGGACAGATAAAGAAACCTCCAATTTTGGAAAAAATTATCAGAGCATTGGCTTATCAAGTAGGAAATGAGGTCTCCTATAATGAAATAGCTCAATTAGCCGGCGCAGATAATCAGACCGTAGAAAAATATATAGACCTGATGGAGAAAGCATTTATTATTCACCGCCTACCTGCTCTATCACGAAATTTACGCAATGAGATTAAACGGGGAATTAAGGTCTATTTTTGGGATAATGGCATTCTTAATTCTATTACGGGTAATTTCAATGAAATCAATTCCCGAACTGATGTAGGCGCATTATGGGAAAATTTTGCAGTTAGTGAACGCCGAAAATATCTTGCGAATCACGGTTTGAATGTGCATTCCTATTTCTGGAGAACTACTTCCAAACAGGAAATTGATTATATTGAAGAAGAAAACAATACTTTTTCTGCTTACGAAATGAAATGGAATCCCCGGCGCAAGGTAACTTTTTCTAAAACATTCAGCGCAGGCTATAATGTGAGCAAAACTCTTACAATCAGCCCGAAAACTCTGGAGAATTGGATAGGATAACTGCTATCAAGACAAAAAATTTAATTTGCGCTTGACAGAATTTCGGCTATAATAATATTAGCACTCATAAGTATTGACTGCTAAGAAACCAAAATTAAAATACTGATCTTATGGAGGAAAAACAAGATGGCAAAACAAATGCAGTATGCACATGAAGCCCGCACAAGTTTAAAAAGCGGAGTGGATAAACTGGCTGATGCCGTAAAAGTTACCCTTGGTCCTAAGGGTAGAAATGTTGTATTAGACAAAAAATTTGGCTCTCCCATAATCACCAACGACGGTGTAACCATCGCCAAAGAAATTGAGCTGGAAGGTGAATACGAAAATATGGGCGCTCAGCTCTGTAAAGAAGTTGCAGAAAAAACCCATGACACAGCTGGCGACGGAACTACTACAGCTACAATTTTAGCTCAGGCAATTATTGAAGAGGGTTTGAAACATGTAACCGCCGGCGTTAATCCAATGTATCTGAAACGCGGTTTGGAAAAGGCAACGAGAGTTGTAGTGGATAAGATTAAGGAATTCAGCAAGGAAATTAAAAGCAGTGAAGAAATTGCTCAAATTGCTGCTATTTCCGCTAATAACGATTCGGAAATCGGAGCTCTGATTGCAGAAGCTATGGATAGCGTTGGCAGAGAAGGGATCATCAATATTGAAGAAGCAAAATCCATTGATACCGGAATGGAAAAAGTGGAAGGAATGCAATTTGACCGGGGTTATATTTCACCCTATTTTGTAACTAATGCGGAAAAGATGATTTCAGAACTGGAAGAATCTTTTATTTTGCTTTACGACAAAAAGATAAGCGCCCTGAAAGAATTGCTTCCTATTCTGCAGGAAGTTTCCCAAACCGGACGCCCTCTGCTTATAATCGCAGAAGATATTGAAGGCGAAGCTCTGGCTACATTAGTAGTAAATAAATTGCGCGGAATTCTAAATGTAGTTGCCGTTAAAGCTCCCGGTTTTGGCGATCGCCGCAAAGCAATGCTGGAAGATATTGCAATTCTTACAGGAGCCACTTTAATTTCCGAAGAAATGGGACGCAAACTGGATAGCGCCACAATGAGCGATCTGGGACGCGCCAAAAAGATAATCGTAGATAAAGAAAACACTACTATTCGTGAAGGAGCTGGTGATCCGGAAGCAGTTGAGGGAAGAATTAAACAGATTAGAGCACAAGTTGAAGAGACCACTTCCGATTACGATAAAGAAAAACTGCAAGAACGCCTTGCTAAACTTTCCAGCGGAGTTGCCGTCCTCAGAATCGGGGCCGCTACCGAAACCGAAATGAAAGAAAAGAAAGCCCGCGTGGATGATGCTCTGCATGCTACTCGCGCCGCAGTGGAAGAAGGAATTGTTCCCGGTGGTGGAGTTACCCTTATTCAAGCTGCAAAAGCTCTCAAACAGCTGAAGGGCTTAGCTTTTGAAGAAAAAATGGCTGTGGATATTATGGCTAAAGCACTGGAAAAACCGGCATATCAAATTGCCGCCAACGCCGGTGAAGAAGGCGCCGTGGTTGTTGAAAAACTGAAGAACTTCCGCGATATTCATATGGGATTCAATGCTGCTAACGGACAATTTGAAGACCTCTTCAAAGCCGGTATTATTGACCCTGCCAAGGTCGTTCGCTCAGCTATCCAAAATGCTGCTTCCATTGCTGGCTTGATGCTGACTACGGAATGCATTATTACGGATATTAAAGAACCCGAACCCCCAATGCCGATGCCCAATCCTAATATGGGCGATATGTATTAATCCGATTATAACTTATATACAGAAAAAGACCTTTCCCTCACCGGAAGGGTCTTTTTTTATTTAGTAGCGAAGCGGCAGCGAAAATAAGTATAACGCCCAATAAACATCGTAGCTAAAAAATCGTTATAGAAATCCAAAAGAGCAGAGGAAGAATGCCAGGATTGTTTATGTTCAGAGCTCTTTATAACATTGTGAAATAAAATTATAACCATCTATAAACAAAGAGGATATAGAGCTTGTGTTGCATATTTGGCAATTTATGCAACACAAACTGGTTTGTGTATATTCTATTCCACACAAGCTCTGTAGGTAATTATTTTACAGGTGGTTAAAGTAAAACTCGGAGTAAATAACATAAATATAGAAAAATAGTTGAGAGGGTAAAAGCAGAGAGCAGAGGGCGAAGAGTTGAGGGCTTTTGTCACTTACGATTAATAACTGCATAGATAAAAATCAATAAAATCTGCGTAATCTGCGTAATCTGCGTAATCTGCGTAATCTGCGTGAAATAAATCATCCCTTGTTCTGCCTTTTCAGATTTTCCTTGCCAAAAAACCTCATTCGTTATATAAGGAAAAAAACCAATAGGAGGATAAAATGTCTGACATACTTTACATTATCGGACGCGAAATTTTGGATTCCCGGGGAAATCCAACTGTGGAAGCAGAAGTCCAATTAGATAGTGATCTTATTGTAAGAGCGGCAGTTCCCAGCGGTGCTTCCACTGGTGAACGCGAAGCTATAGAACTTCGTGATAACGATAAAAAACGCTATGGAGGCAAAGGAGTTCTGAAGGCAGTAGCCAATATTGATAATATTATCGCTGATAAGTTATTAGGAATGGATTCTCTGATGCAGGGTAGCATTGATAAGATGATGATTGCTCTGGATGGAACACCCAATAAAGCCAAACTTGGTGCTAATGCCATTTTAGCGGTTTCTATGGCTGTTGCCAGAGGTTCTGCTATGGAGCTGAATATGCCTTTATATCGTTATTTGGGAGGTGTTAATGCCAATACCCTTCCTGTGCCGATGAGTAATATTCTCAATGGTGGAGCGCATGCCGATAATAATGTTGATATTCAAGAATTTATGGTTATGCCTTTAGGGGCAAAAAGTTTTAAGCAGGCGTTACAAATGAATGCTGAGGTTTTTCATTCTCTCAAAGCAATTCTCAAAAAACGCGGTTTAGTAACTTCCGTTGGTGATGAAGGTGGTTTTGCCCCCAATCTGGCATCAAACGAAGAAGCATTTATCGTAATTGTAGAGGCAATTAAGACAGCAGGTTATATTCCTGGAAAAGATATTTACCTGGCTATTGATGCCGCTGCCAGCAGTTTCTTTAAAGATGGAAAGTATTTGTTTGAAGGAAAGAAAGTTAACAGCGACGCGATGATTAAATATTACGAAAGTATGATTGCTAAATATCCTATTTGCTCTATTGAAGATGGCTTGGCAGAAAACGACTGGAGCGGATGGAAAAAAATGAATGCCAAACTGGGTAATAAAATTCAGATTGTTGGCGATGATGTTTTCGTTACTAATCCCGAAATTATTGCCAAAGGCATTAAAGATAACATAGCCAATAGCGTTTTGATTAAACTAAATCAAATCGGAACCGTTACCGAGACCATTGATGCCATAAATATGGCTCATAAAGCTGGCTGGACAACAGTTGTAAGCCATCGTAGCGGCGAAACAGGAGATACTTTTATTGCCGATTTGGCAGTTGCCTTAAATACCGGACAAATTAAAACCGGTTCGCTTTCCCGTAGTGAACGAATGGAAAAATATAATCAGCTGCTCCGCATTGAAGAAGATTTATATGATGCTGCTTATTTCCCCGGAAAATCAGTAATAAAGCAACTTTGATAGTAAACCCGTCAATCTAATAAACAGGAGCCGCTTTAAACAGCGGCTTCTTTTTTAGCTAACTTATCTGCTATACTCTCAATTTCCCTGAACACCTGCAATAATTGATGTATCTATTTATTTAACAGATAAATATATGCTGCTTCTGGAATAAATAGTGCTTCCTTAAAAATAAAGATTATATGTATCAGGAGGATACAATGAAAAAGTATTGTTTATTCATTCTGATAGCGCTTAGTGTTGCTTTTCTTTTGGCAGAGCTTGGTCCGGTAAATAGTATGGGCGATAGTTTTTTTGCCGGTAAGCTTGGTTGTTATGCAAAAAGCGATACCTTGGCTTATGTATTAGCCCGGCGGTCGGAAAATAACAATTTGTATTATCATCTTCTTTTCCAAATCAGTTATGATGGAGGTCAAACCTGGCAAAGCAGTATTGTAGATAGTTCTTTGTTTCACTATACGGAACCGACTTTATTTTACAGTCCGGAAGAAATAATTGTCAGCTGGAATAATCACGAAGAGCATATCAGCCAATATGCTCAAAGTTCTAATTCGGGCAATTCCTGGAGTATTTCCCAAAACTGGAATACTTTTGAAAGCAGTCCTTATATAGAGAAATATAACGGACTTTTGAGACAGTTTGCCTTAAAAGTTCCCTATCCGCAATGGGATCAGGAACAGTATTTGCAGCCGGAGGAGCCGGAACACTTTAAACCAGTGCATATTTATTACAAAGATTTCTTAAGTCCGAATCAAACTAATACCTATTTTTACGGATTTGCAGATGTTCAGGGTGTCGTTCGTTGTAATTCAGATATAAATATCAAACAAGCAGGTGGAGGAACAAATAATGGTTGGCCAACTTTCCACGAGCCGGTGATTATTTCAGGTAATGTTAACAGTGTTCCAACAGCATTTCCTTTAGATTCTGTATTTCAAGGGGGTTTAATAGAAAATGCCCCTCCTTTGGAGTTTTCCAATTTCTCGTTTGCCAGGGAGAATTATCTATGGGTAGGTCCTGCTGATTATGATCCCAATCGTATTTTACTGGTAGATGTCCAGGGAGATAACTGCATTGCTTATGTAGGACAAATTACACTTCCACATCGCACCTTTACAGATGTCTGGACAAATTATCCCGTAGGTATTGAAGAACCACCATTGTTTACTAATCATTTTACGATTTGTGATACTATCTGGATTCCAAATGCTACCTTTGGGCATTGTAATAACAGGGGGTTTTTTGTAAATTCCAAACTTTGGATCAAAGGAACTTTCAGCGGTCATCAAGTTTGGTGTGCTACAGATACAATAATGATTATTGGTGAGATTTTATTAAGTGGAACAGTTCCGGGAGAATCACCTGAAAATAATCCTAACGATTCCGTTAAGCTTGTTTCAGAAAAATGTGTTCTCCTCAAATACGGTTATGTTGATCCTGTAACGAATGAACGAATTCATCCCAATTGCTTTCCTGATGCTAATCCCGGTAATTATTACGCCGATATTTATGCTTTAGCAGAAGAACCGGATAATCCCCTGAAGGAAGGTGTTTTCAGTTTTGAATATCAGCATCCGCATCCCTCAATGCCCGATGTGTTAATTGGGGATTCTCTTTATACCTGGATTGATTTACATCGCTATTATTATCCTCAGACCTCTGCAAATCCCTGGCTTCCTCTATTAGATTTACCCTGGTATAATCCCCTTTGGCCAGAAGCTCATCCTTATTTGGAAAGGGGTACTATTCAAGTTTGGGGTGCCATCAATCAAATCCGTTATGGGTTTTTACACAGGGCTTTATATGATTATGAAATTCCTTCAGGTGGTTTATGGAATCCCGATAATGACTTTTGCGGAGGAAATTCTTCTGTTTCTTATACTGATTCTCCAACAGGTATTTATTTAGGCGCCCAAGATTATCCAGGTGTATTAGGACCAAGTATTGGTTATAAAAAGATTCAGCACGCAGATAATCGTTTCGGCTGGGGTTTTGAAGACCCTAATCACCCGGTTTTTTATCCCTGGAAACTGGGAATTTCAGTAGGCGATTGGTCCACAACAGAAAATTTAAATGGTTTTGCAGAAGTTGATTGTGTCCCGCAATATAAACCAATTCACAGTAAATGTTTTGTCCGTAAAGGAGATAAAGCATATTTTGCTACCAATGATGTTCTTGCTGCCCGGACAGGAGATTTACCCTCAATTGAGAATTTAACCTTGCTGACGAAAGACCAGGGCAATATTTCCGGCTTGCATATCCTGGCAGATAATGCTCTGCTGATTCATCAGGAAAAAGAAACAAACGGCAGCAGGGAACTGAAAATAAATGTTTTTACCGATGAAAACTATGTTGTTATCAATTCTCTATCTTTACCTGTCTTTTCGGCTATGAATGATGTTGCTGTTTTGGAAAACGGAGATATTCTTCTTGCTACTCTGGAATCCAATAGGACAATTAACCTTCGGAAGTTAAACAATGACGGCACATTAACTCCTGTAGAGACCTGGCAACTGGATTTTCTGGAACCTCAAATTCACTCTCAAAGTAAGCTTTGTTTACAACCTCGTCAGCAGAACACTTTGGAAGTAACTTTTATGCTGTTTACGGAAGGAGAAAATGAAGAACCGGATTATTATCAACTCTACCGCGGGGTCGCTTCCCTGCCTGTTGCTATTGATGATCCCTATATTCCTGCAATTGAGACAGCTATGTTTAATGCTTATCCTAATCCTATGCACAGTAATTTGCTGTTGCAAGTGAAGGTTCCCCGTTCCAATAAGCATAAAATTGAAATCTATAACCTTAAAGGACAAAAAGTTACTACTTTCAGAGGCAATTCTGCAAAAAATGAAGTTGTAGAATATAATTGGAATGGCTGTGATGCAAAAGGTAAAAATGTAGCCGCAGGCATTTATTTTGCCCGCCTTTGTATTAACGGTAAGGTTCTCCAGATCAAAAGAATATGTAAATATTAATCTTACCCGGCAGGTTTACTCCTCTCCTCCATTTTGTGGCAGGAGTCCTCACTACCAAATGATATGGAATAAAATTGATTGCCTTTTGGGCAGTGACGACTCCTGCTATCCAAAATTATTTCTGCTGGTTAGCTTTTCCTGATAAATCATTTTTGGAAGATGTCTCCCAGGGTTTTCACACTACCTAAAAGAGCAGATGATTCGTAGGGTAAAACAACTGTTTTATCTCCCTGTTTTACAATCTCTTTAAACGCTTCCACATATCTAAGGGCAATTTGAAATTGAGCCGGGTCTGTTTTTGTGTCTTTCACTGCTTCGGCAATTAGTAATATTGCTTTCTTTTCGCTGTCTGCAACCAGTATTTTTGCCTGTGCTTCACCTTCTGCCCGTAAAATCCGGGCTTGCTTTTCTCCGTTGGCAACTCTTATCTGGTATTCGCGTTCCCCGTCTGCCTGTAAAATTTTGGCTCTTTTATCGCGTTCAGCGCGCATTTCTTTTTCCATAGCCGTTCTAATTTCTTCGGGAGGCACAATTTCCTGCATTTCTACGCGGTTAACTTTCACGCCCCATTTATCAGTTGCTTCATCTAAAATATCGCGCAATTTGGCATTGATAGCATCGCGAGAGGTTAAAGTATCCTGCAATGTCAATTCACCAATTACATTTCTCAAGGAGGTCTGAGTTAGTTTTTCAATTGCCTCAGGTAAATTGCCGATTTCATAGACAGCTTTATAGGGGTCTGTAATCTGAAAATAGAGTAAGGCATTGATATTAATGGAAACATTATCGCTGGTAATAACATTCTGCCGCGGAAAATCATACACATTTTCCCTTAAATCAATTCTATCTTCCACTTTATTAACAACTACTACATTCCCGCGATAATCAGTTTTGTTATAACGCCAATGAATCGGACGGGTTTTATCAAATATCGGAATAATGATATGAATTCCGGATTCCAAAGTCCGATAATACCTACCCAAGCGTTCAACAATTACCACGCTTGCCTGACGCACAATAATCATCCCCCTGGAAATAAAAGCCAGGATTAGAATCGCAAACACGATTACTACATATAAATAGGTCATTTCTCTCTCCCTTTTATTTTTTTGCCTTTTATTACGGCTCTGTTTTTTTGGCAAGAGAAATTGTTAAGGATGAGAGGGTGATTTTATAGTTCTTAGTTCGTAGTGCGGGAATGCAAAGTTTTTTTTCGGTGACTGAATAAGAGAACAAAGATAACTGAATTGACTGGATTAAATTGATTTGTTTTTTGCTCGTTATTTTTTATAATTAGCGAAGAACTAAGAACAAATTCGGAATCCTTATTTCTGGCTGCGAAATCTGTGTAATCTGCGGGAAACAATTATTTTTATTTGTGTAATCTGTGATATTTGTGAGCGGTTACATTTTTTTGTCATACTCCCAAAGTTAGGAATTTTTTTATTGACAGAAATCAGCCATAGTAGTTAATGTTTATTATTGAGAATCTCTATAGAGTTTACTCATGGAGGAACAATGAGTATAGCGTATTCAATATTTAACATAGTATTTAAAGCTCTTGGGATTGACAAAAGAATCGCCAAAAAAATTATGAAAGAACCCATAGTTAAATCAGAGGTGGAAAAAATGAAAAAATCTATGTTGAAGATGGAAGACATTATAAAAGAAAGAAAAGCATTACAGAAAGAAAGGGGTCAAATTAAATAAATGTATGAGTTTGACAAGTAAATTAACAGAATTAAATCACAAAAAGGAGCATATTATGGCCAGTTTCAAATTCAAGGGAAGTGATCTGTATACATCATCGAATCACAAAATTGCTTCAATTAAAGGTACGGGTATATATGACGAGCATAACCACAAAGTTGCAACTATAAAAGGTAGTGATATCTACAACGAGCATAACCATAAAGTTGCAACAGTTAAAGGAACTGATATATACGATGAGCATAACAGCAGATTTGCTACAATGAATGATGTCAAGAGATCAATTGATGGTGCTACAGGTGGCACTTCAATAGTCGGCTTATGGCTGTTTTTCGTAAGATAAATTTTAGATAAATACATCAAACATTATCTCTAATCTGGATAACTCCAGAAAAAGAATTCTGTATCTCGACTTCTTCAATTCAAGATCTACAAAAAAGTAATAACAGATTAGAAGGAATAGTGAGATATCCCACAATTGATCAATAACATAAGATAATTGATGTCTTCATGATTAATCAATTCTAAGTGGATGACCCGTAATCAAATGCAAGCAAATGTTTTATGTAACTTACTAAAAAAAACTTGATATTCCAGTATACAAAATCCATTGTGATCAGAATAATATTAGATGCTGTGCAACCTATTCAGCTAGTTTAAGTTGGAAATCCAATCTACAAAAGTCGTGAAATCCATTTGAAAAAATAGTGATATCGCAAACCAGCAAAAACGCAGATTTGAAAAATTGGTGATACAATTTGAAAAAATAAGTAAGAAAGCATAATCAATTCAGCTATCTAATTTGCACTGCAAGCAGAAAATACTTGACAGCAGATAGGGGATAAAAACTAATAATTATAGAGAAAAAAGTGAGGTGATGATGCTAACCTATACTGAAATTCGTTATAATGCCAGAGAGTATTTAAAAGGGAAATGGAATAATCCCTGTGCTTTAATAATTCTTATTATAGCAATTCTTAATGCAGGGCTTTCTGCAATTCCTTTTCTTGGAACGGTTATTTCTCTCCTTATTACAGGACCTATAACATTGGGATTAGCCATTGTATTTTTGAAACTGGTTCGGGGTGAAGAGATTAGTGTGGAACTGGTATTTTCCGGTTTTAAAGATTTCGCCCGTAGTTTTACAGCTGGAGTATTAGTAATTATTTATGTTTTTTTATGGTCTTTACTGCTGATAATTCCTGGAATCGTTGCCTCATTTGCCTATTCAATGACTTTTTTCATAATGGCTGATAATCCCAATCTTTCAGCCAATGATGCAATTAGAGTCAGTAAAGAAATGATGAAAGGTCATAAAGCGGAGCTCTTTTGGTTGGAGCTTTCCTTTTTAGGATGGATTTTACTGGGGTGTTTATCTTTCGGAATTGGTTTTTTGTGGATTTGGAGCTATATTTATACGGCTAAGGCAATTTTCTATCATGAAATTAGAGCAGTAGATAGATCTGAGGTTATAATTGAGACCCCTTATGAAGAACCGACCGTTCCTCCTCCGGACATAGAAGTTTAAACCAAGAGCGGAGCTACAGCGAGCTCCGGCTACAGGAAAACAGACCGTTCCACCTCCTGACATAGAAGTTTAAACCAAGGGCGGAGCTACAGCGAGCTCCGGCTACAGGAAGAACAGACCGTTCCTCCTCCGGACATAGAAGTTTAAACCAAGAGCGGAGCTACAGCGAGCTCCGGCTACAGGAAAAACAGACCGTTTCTTCTCCTGACATAGAAGTTTAAACAGTTCAACTATTTCTTAAGTGACCTATCTGTATTTTTCCGGAAAAGAGAAAGCAACGCCTTAGGCAAGGGGACAGTTCTTTTTTCCACAACAAACAACAAAGGGATAAAACTTAGCCAGCGCATAATTCCTCCGATTCCGAAAATTACCTGTTCCGGCTCCAACAGCTTTTTGCCAATTGTTAAAGGAGAAGGATAAAATATTCCACAGGCAAGGGTAGAAAGCATCATTGCCAATCCTGTGATAGCTCCATAAATTCCGGAATAAACCTGTTCCTTGCCTTTTTCAGCTACCGAAAGAACAAAATTGGTAGTTATAATTCCTGTTCCAGCCCACATAAAACCTGAAATAATTGCCTCCAGCCACAGAATAGAATAATTTCCAGGACTGGTAAACAGCCAGAGCATGGGATTTAATCCACCCAAAGCAATACAGATCTGCATAGCCGTTTTATTGCCGTTTTTATCTATAAAGCGACCCCAAAATTGGTAAGACAAAAGTGAAGATAACACACTTATAGTATTGTAGATTTGGATTTCAAACATACTCATAGAGAGTTTCTTCATCATAAAAGGTCCCCAAAAAGGACTGCCAACGCCAATTGCTAACATCCACCAGATTCCAAAAACAGACAGCAGACGGAAGTTTTTATCTTTCACAGGGGCAAAATAACGCTCCCGTAAACGCTGTTCCTGAACAGAAGGCAAAGGACTTTCCGGTTGACGGTTCAGAAAATATAAGCCAATTAAACCAATAAGCGAAGCAAAAACATAGACCCCGGCTAAAAACCAGGGTTGATTTTGCGGCAGGAAGAATTTTTCCGCTCCCCAGAAGTGGATGTAACCAAGTTTGAATGCACCTTTGGCTGATTCAAAAAGGTCTATATGAAAACTGACGAGGTAGCTAACTATCAAACCAATTCCAACCAAAATTTGATTGCGTCTGGAGAAAAAGCGTCCTCGCAGGGAAAGAGGAATCAAATCGCTAATCCAGGCAATCCAAATATTTGCACCCAAAGATTGTAAACCGGCACTGAAAAACAGCAGTATAAGCACAAACCAGATACCGTGTAGCGTATTATTAAAAAGCAAAGACAGCCCTAAAAAGATGGTTAAAAATCGCCCGACAGCAGTTATTATTATACAGGTAGATTTATGTTCCTTCAGTTTATGCGTAACAGCTACTCCCAAAGGTTGCCAAATTGCAGAGACCTGACCTATAGCACTTAGCAAACTGTAATGCATTGGCGAAGCGTCTAAAATCACCATCAGTTTTACAATGAAGGAAGAACCGATAGCAGAAAGATTTCCGTATATCTGAGCAAAAATACCTTCCGTTATGGAGGTTTTAAAACTGGTTCTAAGACGACTATTTTTCTGCTTTTTCTTTTTGTTATGCATCTGCTTTGTTCCTTTATTATTCATTATCTTGGAAGGGCTGTTCTTGTCCAGAGATTTTCAGCAGACCGAGGGCTGAGGGCTGAGGGCTGAGGGCTGAGGGCTGAGGGCAGAGGGCTGAGGGCTGAGGGCAGAGGGCTGAGGGCTGAGAGCTGAGAGCGGAGGGCTGAGGGCTGAGGGCAGAGAGCGGAGGGCTGAGGGCTGAGGGCTGAGAGCTGAGGGCTGAGAGCTGAGGGCTGAGGGATTTATCCAATCCTCAAGACCTCATAGACCTCAAGACCTCTCGCCCTCAAGACCTCTTGACAAAACTACCTCTTTATACTTCCTGGTTTTTTTAAGAGGAAAAATTATGATACAGGATATGAATCAGGATAGAGAGTTTTTCGCCTCAGAACTGAAAGAATTATTACGAGAAACATTAAAACATTCCATAGAAGGTGAATTTTCCGCTCACCCGGAAGACCCCTATTTCTACACAAAAAAAGCATATCCTCTGCAAACAGAAATTGAGGGATTGTCTCTTTATCCTGAAATCCTGCCGGAAGTTCTTCTCAATTGGGCAAATTTGGATAAAAGCAAAGAACGGACAAAAGAGGACATCCTTTTTCTGGATTTGGAGACCACCGGATTACGCAGTAACGGCATTTTTGCTTTTATGATTGGTTTGGGTTATTATATAAATGAGAGCTTTATAGTGGAGCAGGTTTTTTTACCTGATCCTGAAGCAGAGGTAAATTCTTTTGATCGCTTGATAGAACTGATAGACGAAAAGTCCTTGCTGATAACTTTTAACGGTAAGACCTTTGATGTTCCTGTGTTGGAATCTCGTTTGCTGTATCATCAAATTTGGCTTAATTTAAGGGCAATGGAGCATCTGGATTTACTTCATCTTGCCCGGCGTTTATGGAAAAACAAGCTTCCTTCCTGTGCCCTGGAAACCATAGAATTTTACATTCTGGGTCAAATTAGAGACAAAGAACTGGATATTGAAGGAGGTGAAATTCCGCAGACCTATTTCAGTTTTTTGTTAAATGGCAATCCTGAGCTTATGCAAAGGGTTTTTTTACATAATCACACGGACATTTTGCATACGGCTGCTCTTTTTACTCTTATTTGTAACAGTATCAGTTACCCTCCCCCAGGGGGAATGGACAATCGGATTGATTATCATTCCTTGGCAATGTTGTATCAAAGCCAGAATCGGATAGACATTGCTAAAAACATTTTAGTAGATATGCTTTCGCTTGGAATTGTGGATAAAGATGTGCTGCGTGACCTGGGCATTATTTATAAAAAGGAAAAGGACATTGATTCCGCTTATGAGTGTTTTAATATTGCTGCTTCTTTAAATTGTCCTGTTTCCCTGCAGGAGGTCTGTATCATTCTGGAAAAATATTATCACCGCTATGGAGAAGCCCTTGTTAATGCCGAAAAATTAAAGTCCTACTTAATTAGCCGTCCAATCGTTAATGACCAAAAAGTAGCTGCTGTAGATAAACGCATTGAACGACTTAAGCTTAAGCTAAATAAGATAAATGAGGTAATATAAATGAATTCAGTTAGTTTTGGCTCAGATAATCACAGCGGAATACATCCCCAGGTTTTAGCAGCTATCTTAAATGCTAACGAGGGCTTTTGTCCGGCTTATGGAGATGATCCGCTAACTATAAAGGTTTTAGAACAAATTAAAGAACTTTTCGGAGGAAATTGTGATGCCTGGTTTGTAATTACTGGAACAGGTGCTAATATATTATGTTTGCAGGCAATTATGCATTCCTATAATGCCATTTTTTGTGCCCAAAGCGCTCATATCAATACTGACGAATGCGGTGCCGTGCAAAAATTTACCCAGGGTCGGTTAAAACCAATTGAAACCCCGGATGGCAAACTCACTCCAAAACTTATTGCTCCACATCTCTTAGGAAATCGTGATCAACATCATTCCCAGGCAAAGATTATTTCCATTTCGCAAAGCACAGAATTTGGAACTTTATACACCTTGCAGGAATTGCAGGAATTAGCTGATTTTGCTCATCAAAATGATATGTTTTTGCATATTGACGGTGCGCGTTTGGCTAATGCCGCAGCGGCTTTAAAATGTTCCTTAAAAGAAATGACCAAAGATATTGCTGCGGATATTGTAAGTTTTGGAGGCACCAAAAATGGTTTACTTTGTGGCGAGGCAATCATCAGTTTTCGTCCTGACCTAACTTCCGCAATGCGTTTTTATCGGAAGCAGGCAAGCCAGCTTTTAAGCAAAATGCGTTTTATTTCAGCTCAGTATCAGGCGTATCTGACAGACGATTTATATCTAAAAAATGCTATGGCTGCAAATGCAATGGCAAAATTATTGGCAGAGCGTTTGCAAAAAATTCCGGAAATAACTATTACTCAGGAAGTTGCTGTTAATTCTCTGTTTGTAGTTTTGCCCCGGCAGATAATAGAACCCCTGCAACAAAAATATCATTTTTACACTTGGAATGAGGAAAAAAACGAAGTCCGCCTGATGTGCAGTTTTAACACAACGGAAAAGCATATAGAGAATTTTATTTTAGACCTCAAAGCCCTGCTATAACTTCGCCCAAAGCCCCTTAGCGCTAAATAATCCCCGTCACAATTCCTGAACTTGCCAAAGGCAACTTTTCAGTTAATATATCCATAAAGCTAAAGAATAAGGAGTTTACAAAGATGAAAGTATTAGTCCTCTTTTACTCTGCCTACGGACACATCTACAAAATGGCGGAAGCGGTTGCAGAAGGTGCCAGAAAGGTAGAAGGAATGGAAGTGGAAATAAAACAGGTTCCGGAAACGCTGAGTTCTGATATTCTGCATAAAATCGGTGCTGCAGAAGCAAGAAAAGCATTTGCTCACATCCCGGTTGCCGAAATTGGCGATTTAACCACGGCGGATGCCATTATTTTCGGTTTTCCCACGCGTTTTGGCAGTTTGCCTTCACAAATGAAAACCTTTATTGATGGAACCGGTTCTTTATGGGTTAAAGGTGCGTTAACAGGTAAAATCGGCAGTGTTTTTACCTCCACTTCGGCTCAGCATGGCGGGCAGGAATCCACCATTTTGGGTTTTTATCCCGTTCTTCTGCATCACGGTATGTTGATTACAGGTCTGCCCTATTCTTTTCAGGGTCAGGGAACTATGGATGAGATTTCCGGTGGAACACCTTATGGCGCTTCCACAATTGTTGGAGATGGCAGCAGAATGCCTTCGGAAAACGAATTGGAAGGTGCACGGTATCAGGGTTGGTATGTGGCTTCCCTGGTGGCAAAAATGCATAAATAGAAGCTTGATAACTATTTTATAATGCGAGGTATCTGTTTAAGTGGCAGATACCTCGCTTATTTTGTTGCTTACATAAAAATAAGAATAACTTTTTTTTGGCTCCTGTTTGTTCCGGTTAATGCCTATTTCTTGTTTGATTACCATAACCGCTATATTTATCAATACAATCCCATAACTTTCCCGTATCACGATACGGGAACGATATGGGAACGATACGGGAATGATATGAGAAATGGTAAGGAATAGTGTGGTGTCCTAAAAAAGGAAAAAAGGGGGGTTGACCGGGAGGTCAACCCTCCGGTATTTGACAGTAGAACGACATTTCCGTCGTTCTATTTACAAATAAAGTATTTCCTTATCGCTAACTTTTTTGTGATGAAATAAATTTCAAAGAGTGGTTGACCAGGAGGTCAACCCTCCGGGATTTGACAGTAGAACGGCATTTCTGTCGTTCTATTTACAAATAAAGTATTTCCTTATCGCTAACTCTTTTGTGATGAAATAAATTTCAAAGGGCGGTTGACCAGGAGGTCAACCCTCCGGGATTTACTCCTCTCCAGTTGCAATATCTTTTTTGCCGATGTTTTTCTATCAAATCGGAAGTAGAAGTCCCGGCTAAAAGAAAAATACTTGACCTAATATGCAAAGTAAAATTTGAGTGATATAAAAGATTGAAAGAAGTGAGGTATGCTAATGCGGAAGATATATATTGCAGGTAACTGGAAGATGAATAAAGGATTACAGGAAACAAAGGATTATTTGCAAATTGTAGTTCCAGCGTTAAAAGAGCTGGAGTTAAATAATGTAATTCCTTTAATTGCACCCGCTTATCCCTTTCTAAATGAGGCATTGAAGGGCTCTTTCGGTTCCTGTATGCAGGTTGCCGCTCAGGATGTTTCCGTTTATTCTAACGGAGCTTATACCGGAGAGGTTTCAGCATCAATGTTGGCATCGTTGGGTTTGAAATATTGTATTGTAGGGCATTCTGAACGCCGTCAATACCATAATGAGACAGATGTCACCGTAAATGCTAAAATATTAAAACTTTTTGCCAGCCAAATCACTCCCCTGGTTTGCATTGGAGAAACCTTGCAACAGCGGGAAGAAAACAAAACGACGGAAGTTATTTTAAGCCAGCTTACGGGCTGTTTGGCAAACATTAACCTAATTACCGGAAAAGAAATAGTGTTAGCTTATGAACCTGTTTGGGCAATTGGCACCGGTAAAACTGCCAGTCCTTTCCAGGCACAGGAAGTGCATAATTTAATTCGGAACTGGCTGCAAAGTAATTATGGCGAAAAAATTGCAGAAGAACTCTCTATCCTTTACGGCGGAAGCATCAAACCAGGTAACCTGGAGGAACTTTTAGCTTGCCCAGATATTGATGGTGGCTTAATTGGAGGCGCTTCTTTAAAGGAAGAGGATTTTCTGGAAATGGTGAAAATCGGAATGAAAAATAAAGGACAAGAATGTTAGATATTAAATTTATCCGTAATAACATAGAACTCGTTAGACAGGCAATTCGCAATAAAAATGAAAAAGCGGATTTGGATGCTCTGCTGGAAATTGATGAACAAAGACGCGATCTGCAATTTGCCTTTGATAACCTGAAAGCACATCAAAACAGCGTTTCTTCCCTTATTGCCCAGAAGAAAAAAACCGGGGAAAGCATTGAAAATGAACTTCAGGCAATGACCAAAACCGCGGAAGAAATTAAAGCACTCTCCGCTCAATTGAGCATTGTAAACGAAAAACTGGAAAGAATGCTGTTAACTATTCCCAATATTCCCCAAGAAGATGTTCCCGTTGGCAGAGATGAAAGCTCCAACAAGATAGTGAAAGTTTGGGGGGAACCAAAACAGTTTTCCTTTACTCCCAAAGACCATCTGGAACTGGCAATCCAAAATAACCTGCTGGATTTGCCCCGGGGAGCAAAAATTAGCGGTAGCGGTTTTCCAATTTATACAGGTGAGGGGGCTCGTCTGGAACGCTCCATAATCAATTTTATGCTGGAATTTCATCGGCAGAAACATCATTACACTGAATTGATGGTTCCTTTGGCAGTAAACCGAAAAACGATGACCGGAACAGGACAACTGCCTAAACTTGAGGAAGATATGTATCGCATTGAAAAAGATGATTTGTTTCTGATTCCCACTGCCGAAGTTCCCGTAACAAATATTTTTGCGGAGGAAGTGCTTTCCTATAAAGACCTGCCTAAACAATTTGCAGCTTACACTCCCTGCTTTAGAAGAGAAGCAGGTTCCTATGGAAAAGAAACAAGGGGCTTACAACGCCTGCATCAATTCAATAAAGTAGAATTGGTGCATATTACAGAACCGGAAAAATCAGCCGAAGCGCTGGAACAAATACTCTGCGATGCGGAAGATATTTTACAGGCATTCAATTTGCATTATAGAGTGGTAACCCTTTGCACCGGCGATTTATCCTTCGCCTCTCAAAAGACCTACGATTTGGAGGTCTGGGCTCCAGGAACAGGAAAATATTTGGAAGTAAGCTCAATTAGCACTTTTGGTGAATTTCAAGCACGCCGCGCTAATATCCGTTATAAGGATAAAAGCGGAAAAGTTAGATATGTGCATACCTTAAACGGCTCCGGAGTTGCTACTCCGCGTTTGCTGATTGCTATTTTGGAAACATATCAAACAGAAGAGGGAAACATCAATCTGCCTGCCGTGCTGGAACCTTTTCTGCAATTAAAACTATAGTTTAAGAAAACGATGAAATCTTTCTGCGCTATCCTGCAAACAACTATTAAGACCTCACAAGAGGATGGAAAATGAATAAAAACGGATTAGGCCTGCTGGATATTATTCTGGTAATTGCCAAACGCAAATATCTGGTAATAACTATCTGCTGTCTTGTAGCTATTGCTGCTATCATATATTCTCTGCTTGTTCCCCAATATTGGGAATCCAAAGCAACTCTTATGCCTATTGCAGAATCGGGAGGATTAGGTTCCCTGGGAGGAGGCATAATGGATATTTTAGGCAGTGGCATTCTGCAAACAGATAAATTTGATATGGCAGTGGATTTTATTTACATTATGCAAAGCCGCAAATTTCAGGAAGAGGTGGTTAGAAAGTTTAACCTGATACCCTATTATAAAATAGATGAACCCGATACCCTGAAAGCAATGGAACTTGCCGTTAAACAGCTTAGCGAATCTACTATGCAGATTTTTTACGACCAGAAGACATACCTGGTAAATATCATAGCGGAAACCAAAAACAAAGAACTCTCCCGTCAAATCGTGCAATATCATGTGGATTCTTTGAATAAATACATTCTGCACAGTAAAATGAGCAAAGGACGCCAAAAAAGGGAATTTCTGGAAAAACAGGTAAACAATCATTTGCAAACCGTTGATTCCCTTTCTGTATTATTGAGGGATTTTCAGAAGAAAAATCGCTCCATTGATATTACTCAACAAACTCAAGCCCAACTGACACTTTACAGTGAAATTGTGTCCGAATATATGCAAACCGAAATTGAACATTCCCTTGCCCAAAGTCAATACTCTTCAGATTCACCTGCAGTAATTGCTTTAGCCGAAAAAATGCAATTGCTGAAACAAAAAATAAAGAGCTTGGAAAATAGCGGTAGCGATCTGGTGCCCGAATATATCGTCCAAATAGATAAAATACCCGATTTGGCAATGCAATATGCTCAATTGATGCTGAATGTGGAAATTGAAAAAAAGATTATAGAATATCTTTACCCGCAATTTGAACTTGCCAAACTGGAAGAAGTGAAAGACCTGCCTACTTTTGAGGTTTATGATGCCCCTCAGCTGGCAGGTATCAGGTCTAAACCTAAAAGAGCTTTAACCGTTGTATTATCTACTGTGGCTGCCTTTGTTCTATCCTGCGTTCTGGCTTTAATTTTAGAAAGCTTACAGGGGGAGAACAAAGAGAAAATTACAGCCATTAACACTGCTCTATTCCATAAGAAGAAGGTCTCCTGAACACAGCCACTCTCAGCATTCCTTATAATAATATCAGATTAGGACATCTGGTCACAGGGCTGCTATTGGTTTCTTTTCTGCTGGAATATTTTCCCGTTGCGATGGGCATTAACAATATGTATTTTTTGTTTATTGCCTGTGTGTGTATGCTGTATGCCCTCATCAACAAAGATGTAATTGTTTTTAATAAAGTAAATTTTCTCCCGGCACTGTTTTTACTTACTTGGACAAGCTATTCTTTTCTCAGCTACAATTGGTCTTTTGTAAAACCTATCTCCATCGTGCATTCCGAACTGATTTTCAAAAAAACGATGCTGTTTATCATTGTAAGCATCTTTTGCAGAGACCTCACTGTGAAAAAATGCGCTCCCTGGTTCTGGTTTTTTATTGTTATAGTTTATATCGCTATCGCTATGTGGGAAATGCTTACCTGGCATCATTTGCCGCAATCCCTTCTATACAATAAAACAACTTTCGTGCCTACAGGTCCTTTTTACGGACCTAATCAGTTAGCTGCCGTTTTCAATCTCTTAATTCCTTTTATTCTGTTTTTACCGGAGATTAAAAAAAGCAAATTACTGGGGCTTATTTCACTGCTCTGCTATTTTATTATTATGAGCATTGTTATCATTGAAGGTGCCAGAATTGCTATTATCACTTCTTCCTGTATGTTCCTGTTTGCCTTTATTTTTCTCTATTCTTCACGGATGCGAACTTTGAGCTTATTGCTGATGGCTGTGCTGATTCTTGGTCTAATAATCTTTGCCAAACCCCTTGTTACTTTTACAAAAGATACATTTACCGAAGAAATTGGCAGCATAGGTCAGGAATCAAAGTCCTTCACAATGAGCAGCATAAAAATTCGCACGCGGCTCATTCCCCAAAATCTGGAAATTTTAGCTGAAAGCGGCTTTAAGGGTGTGGGAGCTGGAAATGTGGAGCACTATATGCTGGCAGGAAGAATGTATAAAACAGGCGGTATCTCCAATTCCCATAATTTCTTTCTGGAACTGCTTACCAATTACGGACTTCTTTTCTTTCTGGGTTTTGCCTATCTCTATGTAGTTTGGCTTTACAGATTATGGAGGGCAATAAAAATGAACCCTGCTAATAAATATTATTACGAAATGTATTTCTTTGTCCTGTTGATGTTCCTGCCTACTTCCATTTTGCCCAGCTCTATTATTTGGGAACATCATTACTGGATACTTTTTGCCGTTATTAACGAAATTTCGCATCCCGATAACTGGATGCCGAGGAAATATGAACAAATTTGAACAACTGGTAGCTATCGTAGCTGCCTTACGAACTCCCGAAAAGGGTTGTCCCTGGGATTTAAAACAGACCCGCGAGTCCCTGGTTCCCAATTTCATTGAAGAACTGTATGAAGTGGTGGAAGCCATTGAAGATAAGGATTACTATTCCCTGAAAGAAGAATTGGGCGACCTGATGCTGCACATTGTTATGCAGGCACAAATTTCTAATGAACAGGGTCTATGGAATATAGACGATGTTTTGGATGAAATTGTCAGCAAACTTATCCGCCGCCATCCTCATGTTTTTGGAGAATTAACTTTAACTGACGCCGATGCTGTTAAAAAGAACTGGGAACGCCTGAAAAAAGCGGAAAAAACAGAACGGAAAAGCGTTTTGGAAGGAATTCCCAGGTCCCTGCCGGCACTCATTCAAGCTCAAAGAACTCAGGAAAAAGCTGCTTCCGTTGGCTTTGACTGGCAGGATATAAAACCCGTTCTGGAAAAACTGGATGAAGAACGGGAAGAACTTGCCGATGCGCTGAATAGCAATGAACAAAGTGCCATCCAGGAAGAGCTCGGAGATATGATTTTTACCTTGGTGAACCTGGCAAGAAAGTTACATATAGATGCAGAATCCGCTTTGAAGGAATGCACCCGTAAGTTTACCCGCAGGTTTAATACAATTGAAGAACATTACCGTAAAAACGGAGAAGATATCAATGAAGCCAATCTTGAAGAACTCGATTCTCACTGGGAAAAAACCAAAGAACACTAATCTCTTCAATCGCCTGCGGTTTATCCTTATTTTCGGCAGCTTGGCAATCTTTATCTTCTTTGCCGTTTACATTCAATTCCTGTTGAAACAAGCCAAAAAAGAACAGGAATTTATTCCGCGCATTTTTGCTCAGTATATTGCCTACACCGATAGATATTTAAGAGAAGCGGAAAGCAATGCAAAATTGATTACGGAAATAAGCTCCAAATATCTGCAATTTACTACTTCCCGGGATTTCAAACAAGACCTTTGGGATTACATCAGCACGGACTTTATGCAGGAAAACCCGGTGCCGGTTATTATTACAGACCAAAATTATCAACCCCTGCTGTGGAAAAATGTTGGCTTGCCTTCCGATACTCTCTTTTATGAACTATCTCCCGCAAGTAAGAAAAAATTGGAAAACTTAATGAAAACGATGGTGCAAATGCCTTTAACTGATGATGGCAGAATTAGCGGCTATGCCTATTACAGCAAGCCAATTTCCTTTGCCGAGTTCATTAAAAATGTGGATTGCTCAATCATCGTTACCGACCATTATAAACAACCCCTCTTCTGGAGAAATGTAGGCATCCCGGAAACGGTCAATTACTATGAAATTTCCACGGAAGAACAGCAAAAACTGGCTCAGCTGACTAAAACGATGGACGAAATTCCTCTTTCCAATGCGGCAGATAGTTTGGGCTATATCTATTTTTCCACTCCCAAATCCCTTTCCTATATACGCTACATAGTTATTCTGGAATTGATTCTGGCTTTGATGGTTGTTTTCTTTGGTATCTATGGCTTGTTCTTGCTTAGCCAAACCGAAAAAGATACTCTCTGGATAAGCTTAGCCAAAGAAACTGCCCACCAGTTTGGAACACCCATAACCTCTTTAATGGGCTGGCTGGATTATTTGAAAGAACCCGCGCCCGATGGTTGTGTGCGCGATATAGACCAAATTGTGCAATATATGACTGCTGACCTGGAACACCTGAAAAACATCGCTTCCCGTTTTGGCAAAGTAGGCAGCATCACAAAACTGGAACCCCAAAACCTGGATGAAATTATCTCTGCAACCGTAGAATACTTTCGGGAAAGAATGCCTCACCTGGGAAATAAGATTGATATTCATTACATCGGCAAAATTGATGGTGTGATGGTGCTTATGGATAAGGAACTGATTAAATGGACCCTGGAAAACCTGATTAAAAATTGCGTGGATGCAATGAGTAATAAAGGCGGAAATATCATCATCACCGCTACAATAAAGAAACCCTGGATTTATATTCAAATCCGGGACGAGGGTAAAGGTATTCCTCATCGGCAATGGAAAAGTATTTTTGAACCAGGTGTAACTACTAAAACAAGAGGTTGGGGCTTGGGGTTAAGCTTGGCAAAACGCATCATTGAAGAATACCATAACGGACATATTAAAGTGCTGCAAAGTACAATGGGTGAAGGCACTACTTTTGAAATAAAACTGCCTGTCTAACAACCAAATAAGGAGATATAATGGCTTATGTTTTTACTCCCTCTCAAATGAAAACCCTGGATGACAATACCATCAATTGCTTCGGCATTCCAGCTGCCTTGCTGATGGAAAATGCCGGCAGGGGCTGCGCCGATTATCTTATTAATAACTATCCGGAAGAAACAGACGGAATTATCATCATTTTACACGGCACAGGAAATAACAGCGGAGATGGCTTTGTCCTTGCCCGCTGGTTGCATAACTACGCGAAAAGTGTGTTCCTCTTAAAAGTCCATAATGGCACTATGACAGCAGAAAGCAAACACAATTTTGAACTCTGCAAAGCACTTAAAATCCCTTCTTATGATTTGAATAAGAACTTAGACAACCTGGATGTAATTGAAAATTTACCAGGGGTAACGATGATTATTGATGCTGTCTTCGGAACGGGCTTTAAGGGTAAATTACCGGCTACTCTGAAAAAAATATTTGAAAGCGTTGAGGATACTGCTGCCTTCAAAGTGGCTATAGACATCCCTTCCGGCTTAAATGGAGCCAACGGAGATGGTGAAGATGCCTTCCGGGCAAATTTAACCTTAACTTTGCATTCGTTCAAAACCGGATTATTCCTGCAATATGGAAAATATAAGAGCGGAAAAATAGTAACTATCCCTATTGGCATTCCCGATAGCTATAACGATGCCTTTTTCACCCCTGCCATTTTGATAGATAATGCCAACTTCAAATTACCCGAACGCAGTTTTAATGCTACTAAAAATGATTACGGCAGGGTTTTAGCTATAGGTGGCCATTTGGGATATTTGGGGGCAATATCTATGACCGCTAAAGCTGCTTTGAGAGCAGGAGCCGGCTTAGTTTATTTGGTAAGTCGTGAAGAAAATGCCTATTTCTATAATGCTAACCCTTCGGAATATCTCTTTGTAGGAATACCCAGAGTAGGAAAAACACTAACTCCGGACTTGAAATTATTCTCCGATCTATTTAAAAAGGCAGATAGCGTTATAATAGGTCCCGGTTTGGGGCTTGATACTTATGCTAACTATATGCTGGAATTTGTCTTGCGAACTTCTACAGTGCCTACCGTTGTTGATGCTGATGCTTTACGGTTAATTGCAAAAGACCCCGCTCTGCAACAATATCTGAAAAAACCTAATATCCTGCTCACTCCTCATTTTGGAGAATTCTGTGCTCTGGCAAATATCACTCTGGATCAGCTCTATGAAGATACCTCTGCCGCTTTGGAAAATTATGTAAAAAAGACCGGGGCAAAAGTCCTGCTGAAAAGTGATACTACTATCTTTTGCGACGAAAAAAGAATGTTTATCAATACCAGAGGAAATGATGGACTTGCCACAGGCGGTAGCGGAGATGTTTTAGCCGGAATTATCGGTTCCTTTTGCGGACAAAGAATGGAACTTGGAGAGGCAGCTATCAATGCTTCTTACATTATGGGTAGAACAGCGGAAGAACTTGCCAAAAAACGCTACGCACCTTCAATCCTGCCTACGGATATAATAGAAAACCTGTTTATTTCTCTTAACGAAGAACCAATGCCTTTTCCGTTAGGTTGATACCCCCGTCAACAAAAACCCCCGTAATGTTGATGTCCCCGTCAACATAAACCCCGGAAAAATGCGAAATATTTATTGACACCCTTGCGCAAATATATACTGTGGAATTTGTAGAGTTATGCTCTCTTGACTATAATGAGATTTAATCAAGACAGAGCATCAGGAGTTTTATGATAATTACAAAGGAATTTGCTGATCAGTTGATCGCAATTGAGAAAAAAGCTTTTGATGGTAAAGTAATGATGGATACTTATTCTTTTACTTTGACTAATTACCTGAAAGAAAGAATTAATATGATTTCTATACCTAATGCAGAATATGAGTTTTTTCTGGAAATAACTCGCAGTAAAAAACACATTATAAAGCTTACTCTTCATTTTCAGAATACAGATGGTCAATTACCTTTATTACGGATTGATTATTGCGGAACTCATAAGAATCCGGAACAGGCAACTGAAAATGTTCCGAAGCATTTCTTACCGTATATGGGTCAATATCTTGGAGTTAATATTCCGCATATTCATTATTTTGTCCAAGATTATGACTTAAATTGGGCTATCCCCTTGTCAAAAGATGTTTTCCCTATTAAAAATATCCAATCCACTGCTGACATAGCGGAAGCAATTTTAGCTGTTGCTAAATTAGTTAACCTCCAATCTCAGTTAAAGATAACTATGCAAGATGAGGTGTTTTTATGAATCAGATAACTGCGTTGGTAGATGATTTTTATAACTTCTTAAGACAGAAAACTACTATTACTTTGGATGCTGTTACCACCTGGACAAAAATAACTACTCCTTTTCTGGGTTTATTTAACGATTCTATAGAGATATATGCTAAAAAAGAGAAAGGGAAAGTAATTTTATCTGATGATGGAGAAACAATTCATAATCTTGAATTAAGCGGTGTTTCTATTTCTCGCTCTGCTAAGCGGAAAGAAATGTTAGAGAGAATTTTGTTAAATTATGGTGTAGTTTTATCTGAAGATTCCGAATTAACTGTAGAAACTGATGAAAAGAACTTTCCCCAGAAAAAACTGAATCTCTTATCAGCAATTTCAGAAATCAATGACCTTTATGTGCTATCCAAACAAACAGTAGAATCAGTATTTAAAGAAGATGTGCAAGCTTACTTGAAAGAACTGGATATTATTTATACCCCCAATTTTATTTCCAAGGGAAGCACAGGTCTTGAATTTACCTTTGATTTTCAAATTGCCTTTAGAAATACAGAGATTGTGATAAAAGCTTTTAATACTGTAAATAAGTTAAACTTGCCCCACTTTCTTTTTACTTGGAGCGATATTAAACAGATGCGTGAACTTCTTTCAAGTAAAATGGTTATCGGCTTGGCAATAATTAATGATACTGACCGAGAAATTAAGCCGGAATATCTGGAAGCATTGCAAAACAAAGATACTGAATATATTCTGTGGAGTAATAGATACTCCAATGATAGCATAAATAAATTAAAAGCTGCTAATTACTAAAATCTATTCACTTCTAAGAAAAAAATGCAGCTTCACCGATCGGTTTATGCAAGCATCCTTATAAAAGTAAAGCCAACAAACAGATATAAAAATAGGAGTTTATCTGTTTAATTCCGTGAAATCTATATCCATCCTAAATCAGTGTGTCCATACTATATCTGTGAAATCTGTGTAATCTGTTTAATCTGTGAAATCTGTGTAATCTGTGAGCTGTTTTTTTTGTGTTTGGTCTTACAGGTGTTTATAAAATCTGCGTAATCTGCGTGATCCAAAAATCCCGTTCACCATTCCTGCTTTTTCAGGAAAGACAAGGAAATAGGCATTTTATCTCTTAGAAAAAAATTTTACTTTGGCAACCATCTTTCTTATATGAAGTTACTTTCAGCTCACATATCAAAATTGATAGATTATAGCGGTTGGGGTGTTGAATAAATTCCACCATTCTAAAGCAGAACTTTATTACATCACAATGCATTACAACATATTATTCCCTTGTTACCTGAAGCTTGATATTCTGATTTATATATTTTTTGAATAATCGTGCTTGACATAAATCCACAATTTGTAAAAAGGAAATCTTGTAGAGTATTTTAAATTAGGTATAATTCCTGAATATGTGGAAACTTGCTATGTAAATAGCTGATAGCGTAGAGACAAATTTTTTTGTTTTGTCCAAACTATAATAGAAAGAGGAGTTCTTACTATTATGAAAACTATGAACCCAATGAAGAAATATTAAGGCAAGGAGGAAAAGATGAAAAAGGCAATTCTACTATCAGTTTTACTGTTTTTTTCAATAATGCTTTTTAGTGAATATCAACCATGGATATGGACAACTCAAGCAGGAGAACAAAATTTAGATGAGGGTTATAGTGTAGCTTTTGATTCATACGGAAATAGCTATATAACCGGTAATTTTAAAGGTAGTATTAGATTTGGAAATACAAGATTAATTAGTAAAGGATACCAGGATATCTTTGTTGCTAAAATGGATAGCCAGGGTAATTTTGTATGGATTAAACAAGCCGGAGGAACATCAGGAACATCTGAAAATTCCCTTAATTTTGGCTATAGTATTGCTGTAACTTCATCGGGTATAAGTTATATTACCGGAAGTTTTTTAGGTATTTCCACTTTTGGTTCTACTACTCTTACGAGTACCGCATATTATGATATTTTTGTTGCCAAACTTGATAGCAATGGCAATTGGCTTTGGGCAAAACAAGCTGGAGGAAATGACATAGATATCAGCTATGGCATTGCTATTGATAGTGATGGAAATAGTTATATCACCGGGAATTATTTTAGTAGCAGTATTACTTTTGGTAATACTACTCTATATAACAATAGATATAGTGACATCTTTGTCGCTAAAATGAATAGTAGTGGTAACTGGCTTTGGGCAAAACAAATAGGTGGAGATAACTTTGATTCCGGTTATGGAATTATAGTTGATAGTAATAAAAATATTTTTGTAACTGGGAATTTCTCAAGTTCAAGCATTACCTTCGGTAATATCACATTAAATAACACCCAAAGTGGTGAAAGTGATATTTTTGTCGCTATGCTTAACAGTTCAGGGATCTGGAGTTGGGCAACTCAAGCTGGGGGAACAAAAACTGATGTAAGTAATAGCATCGCAATTGATAGCAGTGGTAATAGCTATATTACAGGAATTTTCTATAGTGGCAGCATTACTTTTGGTTCTATTACTTTAAATAATAGCGGCAATGGAGATATATTTGTTGCCAAACTAAATAGTAGCGGAAGTTGGCTTTGGGCAAAACAAACCGGAGGGACAGGTTATGATGAAGCAAATGGAATTTCTATTGATCCGAGCGGCAATAGCTATCTTACCGGTTCTTATGAAAATAGCATTTACTTTGATTCATCTCTTCTAACCAGCAGTGGAGATAAAGACATTTTTATAGCTAAACTGGATAGCAGCGGTAATTGGCTCTGGGAAAAAAAAGCCGGTGGAGCACTTGAAGATACAGGTATGGACATTGCTATTGATACTAATGGATATTGCTTTATTACCGGTTATTTTCTGAGTACAAATATTAATTTCGGGAATACTATCTTAAATAACAGCAATAACCAAAATCCTGACCTTTATATATCTATGCTTGATAGCAGCGGTAATTGGCAATGGACAAAACAAGCACAAGGGAGCAGTAATGTTACCGCGCGATGCATTGTAACTGATAATAACGGAAATAGTTATATATCGGGTAATTTTATAACCAAAAGTTTAACTTTGGGCTCTACTACCTTAACAAACAGCGGACAATCTGACATCTTTGTCGCTAAAATGAATAGTAATGGTAACTGGCTTTGGGCAAAGCAAGCCGGAGGCACAAGTTATTATACTTGTAATGATATTGTAATGGATAATAGCGGTAACATTTATATTACCGGTAATTTTGGGAGTAGTATTACTTTTGGCACTACTCCCCCCACAATCTTGACCAGTAACGGAGCTGGGGATATTTTTATAGCTAAGATGGACAGCAACGGAAACTGGCTCTGGGGAAAAAGTGCAGGAGGTGCCGAAGGTGGTTTTTGTTATGGACTTGCTGTAGATTCCAATGAGAACTGCTATGTTACAGGATGTTTTGATAGTAATATCACTTTTGGAAGCACTACTCTGACAGGACAGGCAGATGAAGATATATTTATAGCTAAGATGGACAATAACGGTAACTGGCTCTGGGCAAAGAAAGCTGGAGGACCTGTTGATAATGTCGGTTATAGCGTTGCAGTAGATAATGACGGTAACTGCTATGCTTGTGGTTATTTTATGGAAAGTGCTACATTTGGAAATTACACTGTAACAAGTAACACAGGAGATGGCAGCTATGTTGCTAAGCTGGATAGTAACGGTAACTGGCTTTGGGTAGCTTCAGCTAATACGCCTACCCCTGATGGATTTGCTGTGGATAACAATGGAAACAGCTATGTTGCAGGTAGTTTTTATCATAGCGCTACCTTCGGCACTATTACCTTGACCAGCAGTAACTATTGGGATATCTTTGTTGCCAAGCTGGATAGCAACGGTAACTGGCTTTGGGTAAAACAAGCCGGAGGCACAGTTCGTGATTATTGTAGTGGTCTTACTATTGATGATAGCGGAAACAGTTTTATTAGCGGTTATTTTTCCAGCAGTGCTACTTTTGGTAATACTACTTTAACCAGCAGAGGGAAGGACGATATCTTTGTTGCCAGGTTGGATAGTAACGGTAATTGGATTTGGATTAACCAAGCCGGAGGGACAAGTAATGATGGTGGATATGACATTGCTGTAGATACTAATGGAAATAATTATATTGTAGGAAATTTTTTCGGTAATGCAACTTTCGGTAATACCACTTTAACATGCAATGGATATGATAACATCTATGTAGCCAAATTGCGTATGCCTTATTTTCTTAATAACATTCCTGTAGTTGAACAAGGAATTTCTGTTACAGTATCAGGTGGAGATGCCGATAAAGGTGTAATAAATGATGATTTCCCTCCTGTGCCTAATCCCAATGTAACTTATTCCAAATATAACTTTGTTTTAGATAATAGTATTTCCAATTGGACTATTACTTTCCAAACAACTTCCGATTATGGAGCTTATTATCAAAATAGTGCCTGGCATATAATTTATGGTGATGAGGAGAAGATAAGTTTTTCTATAACATTTAGTGGAACTAAGGGAACAGTGGAGATTCCAATTATTATTGCTCAGCAAGATAATACTTTACCCGTTGTATTATCTTCTTTTAATGCTTCTGTCAATTCTCAGTATGGTATAAATTTGCTGTGGGCGACTCAATCGGAAACCAATGTGAACGGTTATTATTTGCTTCGTGCAACCATTGACGACCTTTCTCAAGCAACAGTTATTAGTCCTTTAATTCAAGCTACCAATACTTCTCAACAACAAGTGTATTTATTCACCGATAAAGATATTTATGTAGCTGGGATGTATTATTACTGGCTGGAAATACAAGATTATAATGCCTCTAATAGTTATTACGGCTCAAGATGTATCTATTTTGAGGGAGCACACAATAGTACCCCGGCATATCAGTTAATTACAGGAATCCGTTCTATCTATCCTAATCCTTTCAATCCTTCTACTACTATTGGTTATGAACTAAGTAAAAAAGCTGAAGTAAAAATAGAAATATACAATGACCGCGGTCAAAGAATCCAAACTTTTACCTTAGGACAAAAAGATAAGGGCAGATATAAACTTATCTGGGAAGGTAAGGATAAAAATAACAGCAATTGCGGAAGTGGAATCTATTTCATAAAAATGCTGGTAGATAAAGAGAGCTATATGCAGAAAGTAACCTTGCTAAAATGAATACCAAAAATGAAATCCTGGATTGTAACTTCCATTAGATTAATTATCTCTGGATTCCTCCTTACGCAGGAGTGACGAGGGAATTTTGGACTAAATAAAGATATGCCTTCTTTCGGTATGCCGGCGTTTACTATAACGAACTATTCTTTTTTTTTGGAAGGATATATAATCCAGTGTAATCTGTGTAATCTGTGTAATCTGTGTAATCTGTGAGCTGTTTTTTTGTGTCTGGTCTTACAGGTGTTTCTAAAATCTGCGTAATCTGCGTGATCCAACAATCCCGTTCACCATTTTGCTTGACACAAACAACTCTTTCAGAGGTTGGTAATGAAATTGCAGATAAAGAAAAGGATATTACTTGATGAAGGATAAAATCAATCCCCGGCGTGATAAAACAAAATCTGATACTCTACCTTACACTTTAACCCCTCTTCCTGGGGAGAAAAAGTTTCATAAACGCAAACCCGGTTTGCAGGACTGGGTAGAAGCAATTCTTTTTGCTTTTGTGGTGGCAATGATCATCCGCAATTATACTTTTGAGAATTTTCTAATTCCTTCTTCTTCTATGGAGAAGACCCTTTTAGTGGGTGATTATCTTGTTGCCAATAAGATAAAGTATTTTTTCAATACTCCCAAGCAAGGTGAAATTGTCACTTTTCGTTATCCTAAAATTGAGGAAGGCACTCCTGAATATGAGGATTCCAAGAATGATTTTATCAAAATCTTTCCCCCTCTCTACATCAACAAAAAGAATAGTTTTTCCAAGCATCCTTTCACTGCCTTTCATATTTGCTATTATGCACGCAGAAATGTAGTTAAAAGGATTATCGGAATGCCCGGGGATATTGTGGAAATTAAGAATAAAATTGTGTATGTAAACGGCAAGGAATACACCCGCGGGTTTGAAAATTACGGAGTAGCTATTCCCAGCCCACCTGCAGCTCCGGAGCGCATTGAAGATTTCACTTATCCGGAAAATAGTTTTGATTATGTTTCAATGAACCCCTGGTATGAGCCCTACAGAGTAAGAATTGCAGGTGATACCACTGCTGTGCGGAAAGTTTTTAACCGGGACTGGTTTGGTCCTATAAAAGTTCCGGAAAAGAGTTATTTTGTAATGGGCGATAATCGTGATGTTAGTGAAGACAGTCGTTATTGGGGTTTTCTGGAAAGAAAATATATTACGGGAACACCCTGGCTGATCTTTTTCAGTAAAGGCATTGAATTTAATAAGCTTTATGACGAACCGCATATTAGATGGAACAGGATTTTCCGTCATCCGCATTAGGATTGTATCTTCATCTTCCATTTTGTCTCAGTCGTTGTGGATATTGCAGCTTTTTCAGTGTGCCTTACCGTAAAAGTGCGCTGGATGAATATGTTGTTTATCTGAACAAGGAAAAAGCCCTTTACCAACGCCAATTAGAATGTCCTGTCGCTACTGTTTATTTTGGTGGTGGAACTCCATCTTTACTAATAGCAGAGCAGATTAGGCAGCTATTAAGCGGCTTGAATTTGCTCCCCGAGGCAGAAATTACCTTGGAAATCAATCCTTTACAAATAACGGAGCCCTATCTTCAAGCACTTAACACAACCCCTGTCAATCGTTTATCCATCGGAGTACAAAGTATGAATCCAGAAGAATTACATTGGTTGGACAGGCATCATAAACCGGAACAAATTAAGGAAAAAATAGCTCTCTGTCGCCAGTTTGGCTATCGGAATATTTCGTTAGACCTTATTTACGGTTTGCCCGATAGTTCTGTCCCATCCTTGCAAAGGACAGTGGAAAAATATCTTACGCTAAAACCGGAACATATTTCCTGCTACTTATTAACTCTGGATAATGATTGTCTGAAAGCGAAAGATAAGGCCTTCTTACCGGATGACGAAAAACAGGCAGAACAATATGAATACATTTGCAGCCGTTTAAAGCAAGAGGGTTATGAGCACTATGAAATTTCCAATTTTGCGCTTTCAGGTTATGCTTCTCAACACAACTTAAGATATTGGCATAGTGATGATTACTTAGCTTTAGGTGCTTCTGCTGCAGGTTGGATTTCCCCCTGCCGTTATCAAAATCCCGCAGACCTGAATCTCTATTATCAAGGCGTAGATAAAGGTGCAGCATTTCCTCAGAAAGAAGAACTTTCCGAACAAAGAATTGTTCAGGACTATCTTATGATGGGTTTGCGTTTGAAGGAAGGCATTGCTCTGGATGAATTTAACAACCGTTTCCGGTTTAAGCTTCCAGAGCTGTATGGAGAAAAGATAGCTAAGCTGCAAAAAATAGGTATGCTGAATTTAACGGAGCATAATTTGGCATTAACTGAAAAGGCATTATTTGTTTCCAACAGCGTTATCGGGGATTTAATTCTATGACCTTGAATGAATTGCGTTTGTTTTTAAAGGAACTTATCCAGGATAGCGAATTTGCCGACAAAAGTTATTTTGCCGGTGGATGCGTGCGGGACTATGTTTTAAACCCCGCTGCCGTTATAATAGGTGATGTAGATATTTGCGTGGAGCTTTCAGAAGGAGGAATTGCCCTTGCCCGTTTTTTGCAGAACCGCTTGCAGGCAAGGGAATTAGTTATCCATAAAAGTTTTGGAACTGCCTCTTTACACTACCAAAACCTGCAACTGGAATTTGTAGCTACCCGGAAAGAACAATATTTTTCCCATAGCCGTTATCCGAAAGTTGAATTTGGAACCTTAACCGATGATGTTCTCAGAAGGGATTTTACAATAAATGCTTTGCTGATTTCTATTGCCACAGGTGAAATTCTGGATTTATGCGGCAAAGGACTAAGCGATTTGAAAAACGGAATAATCCGCACCGTAAAAGATGCGAACCTAAGCTTTACAGAAGACCCTTTACGAATGCTAAGAGCTCTGCAATTTGCCTTGCGCTTCAATTTTACTATTGAAGAAAACACTTTAACCGCAATGCGGAAAAATGCTCCTGCCCTTAAAATTCTTTCCCGTAAAGCCATTGAGCGCGAACTGCATAAAATTCCGGAAAGCAAAAAAAGCGAAGTAAAACAGCTGATTGATAACCTGGGATGGGAAATAACCTCATTAGCGTTTTAACCATCCAGTTATATTATCCAAACTACTCTGGGTTCATAAAAAGCGGTTTATATAAGAATACATCAGGGTTATTCCGTACCAATCCGTTAAATCAGTGTTCCTATAATCTTCAGGCACGAGTTCTCATTGCCAAGCAAAATCGGGAAGCAAGGTAAAAGCTATGCCTACAGTAACCGCTTCTGACTTCATTCCGGGGGCTTCTGACTGAAATCTTTTTCCTTCTCACTTCTTCATTTTTTTATCAGAGACAATACTTCCTGCAGGGTTTCCTTTTCTGCCACTAAAAGATACAAAACATATCCAATTAGCACTACCAGCGGAAACACAAAAGATAACTTCCACATATACAGGCAACCTAATGCCAGCACTAATAGCAACGGAAGATAAGTTAAAATATCAAGCGTAATCTGCCATAAATCTGCTTTCAGCAAAGCTAAGGACATATAGTAAAAAGCAAAGTGCATAACTGCACTAACCAAACAAAACAGCAACACGGCAAAAGTAAAACTTACCCGTAAACCCAAATACAGCACTAAAATCCGCAAACAGAGAGTAACAATGTTCCACAGCAATTCCCATTGCGGTTTGCGGCAAATAAAAGGTATCCCGCTAATTGGATTATGCAGCATACTGGTGCCATAATAGATTACCAAATAAAGGATTAACGGCATTGCTGAAAGCCATTTATCGCCCCAGATTACAGGAACCAGATATTGCAAAAGAAGGGCATAAACAATCAAAGCCGGAATGCCTATTTTCAGCACCAGAGAAGTGTAATGCCTGATACCGGTAACACTTGCGGACTTTTCACTTTTAGCTAAAACCGGAAAGAAAACCTGAGCGAAGGAAGCATTCAGCATCCCTACCGGAATAGCAATTAGTTGTGAAGCAAAGAAATAAACACCCATTAAAGCCGGCTCCACCAAAGTTCCCAAAAACAAGATTGGAGCATTGATAGAATAGGACTGTAAAAGATTTATCGCATTAACCATCAGCAGGAAATTGCCGTTTCGGGAAAACAGTGCAAAGGTCTTTTTCAGCCAGCTGAAACTAAAAACCCTTTTCAGCAAGGAAGACGGTATGCGGGGCAATTTACAACACAAATAAACCAGTTCCCCCAAGTTGCCTATGTAAAAAAGCAAAATAAACAACCAGGCATAACGCCAAAAATAGATAAGAGCAAGGCAGAGAATAGAATATATGAAGACATTCAGGGTTTCTGCCAAAGCCAGGTCTTTAAACTGAAAATTCTTTTGAGCATAAACACGAACGATACGACGCAGGGATTCAATGAAAATTAAGCCCCCGCCATAAACAAGAACTTTGCCCAGTTCTGCACTATGATAATAAGCCCCGATGTTTTTACCAAAAACAGCCAGCAAAACAGTTATCAAGGCAGAAACAAGTAATCCTGTCTGCAAAAGAGCCAGCAAATTTACGCGCTCTTTCCCTCTGGAAACAAGATACAGATAATCCAGCCCTAAATGAGTAAGATAAGTAAGGAGAGCTAAAATTGCCGAAAAGCTGCGGTAAATACCAAAATCGGATTGAGTTAGCCATTTTGCCAGAAAGATGAACAGAATTAAGCTGATAATTCTTCTTAAAACAGTAGTGGAAAGAGTCCAGCGAATGCCCGAAATCACTGTTTTGGTATGCATTTGCCTCTGTTAAAAAATCTCTGTCTGCTCGGGGGCAGAAGTTAAACCTAAATGACGGTATGCTTTGAAAGTAACTTTTCTGCCCTGGGGGCTGCGTTCCAGAAAGCCCTGCTGCACCAAATAGGGTTCAAAAATTTCTTCTATGGTTCCGGAATCTTCACCGATGGCTGTAGCTATTGTTTTAATGCCAACAGGACCGCCATTATAATTTTCAATAATGGTAGTTAAAATGCGTTTATCCATTTCATCCAAGCCGGCATTATCCACCTGCAGCATTTGTAAGGCAGCCAAAGCAATATCCAAAGTTATTATTCCTTCACCTTTAATTTGAGCATAGTCCCGCACTCTTCTTAATAAACGATTGGCAATGCGAGGGGTTCCCCGACTGCGTCTGGCAATTTCTTGAACACCATCATCTTCTGCAGGAATATTTAACAGGCGTGCACTTCGGCGAATTATTTGGGCAATGGATTCCTGATCGTAATAATCCAAACGCAGCACGATTCCAAATCTATCACGCAAAGGAGGGGTTAATAATCCGGCTCGGGTAGTGGCACCAATCAAAGTAAAATGTTCCAGCGGAATTTTTAGAGTGCGGGAATTGGGACCGCTATCCAGAATAATCTCCATTTCAAAATCCTCCATTGCAGGATAGATATATTCTTCAATTATATGGGATAGGCGGTGAATTTCATCTATAAAAAGTGTTTCGTGCCGTTGCAGATTAGTTAAAATTCCTGCTAAATCCGATGGTTTTTCAATAACCGGACCGCTGGAAACAGTAATATTTACCCCCATTTCGCGTGCTATAATTCCTGCCAGGGTTGTTTTTCCCAAACCGGGAGGTCCGTAAAAAAGGATATGGTCAAGCGATTCACCCCGCAGTTGGGCTGCCCTAATACTAATATCCAAAAGTTCCTTGATATGAGATTGCCCGATAAATTCCTTTAAAGAGCGGGGGCGTAAAGCTCTATCCAGCTCTACATCTTCATTCAATTTATCGGGATTATTAATTCTTTCCAGCATTATTTGTTTTTCTTTTTCGTATAGGGGGGAATAACAATCGGTTTCTCCAGCATTTTTATTAAATTTGTGCCTTCAGGGATGGATTGCGTCCAGGTCTTTTTCTGTCCTGTTTTTTTATGGGTTACTTCCAGATGAATAACTTCTCCAGCTTGCCATTGGCTGGGGAAATTTCCCAATTGCAAACTGGCAATAACGGTAACAGGAAATTTTTTCCCGTCGCCCACCTGTTTCAAAGCAATAGTATGCAGCGGATGAGTTTCCGTACTTACTATTTCCTCCGGACGGGTATTTATCCATGCTTTAAGGATATATTCATTGGCACTTTTATCTTTCTCCCAGGTTATGGTAGGATTATTGCCGTTATCCAGTGTCAGTTTTTGCACATAAACTCTGGGAATTGTTATTGCCGAAAGCGATAGCCCAAGAAAAAACACGCAGCACAGTATTATCAATCGTTTCATTATGCGTATCCTGTTATTTTATCTCAATCTATTTAGTATTTTCATCATTTCTAAACGCCAAACCATCCAGGCAGCTTCCCAAACAATTTTTCGGCTCATTTTAGAAACGCCGTTCAGTCGTTCTGTAAACACAATCGGTATTTCTTTGATGCGAAAACCTTTCACCCATGCTTTAAAGTTCATTTCTATCTGGAAAGCATAGCCATCCGACAGAATATTATCCAGATCAATACTTTCCAGCACTTTACGCCTAAAACATTTGAATCCCCCGGTGGGGTCTTTAATAGGCATTCTGGTAATTGAACGCACATATTTACTGGCAAAGTAACTGATTAGTAATCTTTTAATAGGCCAGTGAATAATGTTCACTCCGTCACAATAGCGACTGCCAATCACTAAATCATATTTTTTCGCTGTTTCCAAAAAGCGGGGAATATCATCAGGGTTATGCGAAAAATCGGCATCCATTTCCATAATATAGTCATAGCCCTTTTCCAAGGCGTATTTAAAGCCGGTAACATAAGCAGAACCGAGCCCCATTTTGCCCGGACGCTCCAATAAATGAATGCGCGGTTCGGAACTTTGCATAAATTTAACTCTTAAAGCAGTGCCGTCTGGAGAGTTATCATCAATCACCAGCACTTCAATTGTTTCGCTTTTAGCTAAGACCTGTTCCAGCAGTTGTTCAATGTTTTCAATTTCATTATAGGTAGGGATAATTATTAGTGTTTTCATTGCTTATCCAAATTATTCTCCATTAGTTGCGGTTCGGGAACTTCTTTAAATGGCTTTGCCGGATTGCCTGCTACGATTGTTTTTGCGGGAACATCTTTGGTTACAATAGCTCCTGCAGCTACTGTTCCATCTTCATTAATAACTTTCCCGGGCAGAATTGTAGCGTTAACTCCAATCCGAGAGCCACTTATCATTGTAACTCCTTTAAAGTGTTTAAAGCGTTCTTTATCGCGAGCCATATAATTATCGTTACTTGTTGCCACGCAGGGTGCTATAAAACAATAGTCCCCGATTTCCGAATAGGCAGTTACATAGCAGTTTGTTTCCAGCTTATTTCGGTTGCCTATATGCACAAAATTCTCTATTGTAACATTTCTGCCCACAATGTTCAAATCGCCTAAGGTTACATTTTCGCGAATAGTTGCCAGATCAGCAATCAAATTTCGGCTACCCACAGTGCATTGACAGTAAATAATTACATTGCTGCCAATCTGGCAAAAATCACCTATTTTTGCGCCTTTTAAGTCCTCAGCAACCTTAAATATACTGCGTGGAGAGGAAAGCGGTTTTTTGCCAATTATGGTTCCATCATCAATCCGGCAGGCATTTCCGATTTTTGTATCCGGATGAATAACAACATTATGCCCTATATTACAGTCATTGCCGATTTGGACTCCTGCCATAATAACTACATTATTGCCCAAGGTAACATTGTTTCCAATTTCAGCACTTTCGTCAATAAACCGGTTCATTCGTCCTCCCTTTTTTTAGCTAATACCATTTTTTGCTTGATTAGTTTTAAGGCAAGGAAAAAATGGCTTTATGGAAAATTATATTGCTGATTTCTGTAATTATCTGGCTTTGGAAGGCAAATCGCCCCGAACGATTACTGCCTATAAGCTGGATTTGGAACAATTCCACAATTTTCTGAAACGCTATTTTGAAAATGGCGAAGTGGATATTAAAGGAATTACTGTTCTTAATATACGGGATTTTTTACGCTTCTTAAATGAAAAACCGGATTGCAACCGCTCTTTGGCTCGTAAAAGCGCTGCCCTGAATGCTTTTTTCCGTTATGGTAAAAGAAACGATATAATTCAAAATAATCCCATGGAAAAAATTAAGCGTCCCAAATACGAAGTTCCTCTCCCCAAATGTTTTACCGAAGAAGAAGTGCAAACTTTACTTTCTATTCCGGATACCGATAGCCCCTTTGGAATAAGAAATAAGGCAATTTTGGAGACCTTATATTCTTCCGGATTGCGGATTTCCGAACTGGCTGGAATCCGTTTGCAGGATATAGATCTTAAAAGAGGGCTGGTAAGGGTTACAGGAAAAGGCAATAAACAGCGTATTGTTCCCCTTGGTTCGTATGCCGTTGCGGCTATAAATAACTATTTAAATGTGCGACAACATTTTTGGCGAGCAGAAAGTCCCGATTTGCTTTTTTTAACAAAAAGCGGTAAAGCATTTGACACAAAACAGCTGGACCTCATTCTAAAACGCTATTTTGAACTCGTTGCCAGAGCTAAGGGCTATTCACCCCATTCGTTAAGACATAGTTTTGCCACCCATTTGCTTTCCAGAGGAGCGGACTTAAGAGCTATCCAGGAACTTTTAGGACACTCTTTACTCTCTACTACAGAAACATATACCCACATTTCCCTGGAAGATATTAAAGAGGCATATAAAAAAGGACACCCCAGAAACAAGGAGTAAAACCGGTTGGAAAACCCATAACGCTTTCCCGTATGATGCCCGTATCGTTCCCGTATCGTTCCCGTATCGCAATATGGGAATCTGATGAGATGGTTATCTGAGATATAGGACTGACAACAAAGAGAAAAAGAGAGATGTTTTAACCACTGAGAACACTGAAGACACTGAGAGTTTATTATACAATGAGATAAAGAGAAAAAGAGAGATATTTTGACCACTGAGAACACTGAAAACACTGAGAACACTGAAAGTTTATGATACAAAGAGATAAAGAGGAAAAGAGAAAAAGAGATTGAATTGAACAAAGAGGAAAAGAGAAAAAGAGATTTTGTGCGACGATGTAAGTTAGGATTTATAGAAAACGGATAACTGCAACAATAGGATTAGCAGGACTAAATCCAGTAGTAATTAGCTGTCTATTAAACTTTTATAATTATTACTGGAATTCTCTGTGTCCTCAGTGTTCTCAGTGTTCTCTGTGTTCTCAGTGTTCTCAGTGTCCTCTGTGTTCTCTGTGTTTTCAGTGTCCTCAGTGTCCTCTGTGTCCTCTGTGTCCTCAGTGTTTACAAGGAAGGAAAAAATGAAAAAAGTTCTTCTAACAGCCATAAACAGCAGCTGGAGTCAATCCAATCCTGCCCTTTACTACTTACGGGAAATGATTGCAGATTTGCCTTATACCGTTTTTCTGAAAGAATGGACATTAAAAGACCGACTTTTGGATGTGCTATATGATATTTATAGCCAAAATGCCGATGTCCTTTGTTTTTCTGCCTATATTTGGAACCGTCTTTATCTGCAGGAATTGATTCCTGAAGTTAGCAAACTTTTGCCGGAAGCAGTTATTGTAATTGGCGGACCTGAAGCAAAAAACCTATCCTGCCTGAAAAGAAAAGGGCTTTACATTGTCCAAGGTGCCGGTGAAGGTAAATTTCGTTATTTGGCAGAACACGATTTTTCTGCAAATGAAAAAGAATTATTTCAGGCAGAACATATTCCCTTGAAAGATATTCCTTTTCCTTACAGACAAAGCGATATAGAAACTTTAAAAGGCAAATTGCTATATTACGAAACATTTAGGGGCTGTCCGTTTTCCTGTGTCTATTGTCTTTCAGCTTCCGATAAACGCTCTGAACTTCGTTATCATCCTGAAAATAAAGAAGATCTGCAATGCCTAAATAAGGAACTGGAAACCTTAATTTCTTTACAACCCAGAACTATTAAATTCGTTGACCGCAGCTTTAACCTCCAAAAAAAAATGGCACATCATATCTGGAATTTCTTTATTGAACATAACTGCCTTGGCGATGTCCATTTTGAAATCTACCCTGATTTGCTGACAGAAGACGATATTGCCATACTGGAAAAAGCGCCGGAAAATAGAATCCGTTTGGAAATCGGCATTCAGACCATAAACTCAGAAGTGGCTTTGAACTGTGGCAGAAAATCAAATTGGGAAAAAGCAAAATGGACTTTGCTGGAACTGAAAAAACGCACTAAAATACGCATCCATACTGATTTGCTTGCCGGACTGCCCGGAGAAAATTATGCTTCCGTGATAAATGGCTTAAATGAGGTCTGTGCAACTCTTCCGGATGCTGTCCAACTGGGCATTTTAAAAATTCTTCCCGATACCCCGATGCAGAAAATTGCTTTGGACTTAAATTATAAATGGCTTAACCAGCCACCCTATCAATGCCTTGCCTCGGATGCCCTCTCTTTTGAGGAAATGCAGCAACTGGAAAATTTTGCCAAGCTCTTAAACCTCTATTGGAATAAAGAAGAACACAAAATTTTGTGGCAGGAAATGCTGCAAAAGCATACTGCGTCTGATATTTTATCCGCTTTGCAACAAAAACATAAAGAACTTGGCTATGAACTGCACTCTCTTGCCAAAACCAAAAGAGATGCAGTGATAGCTGAAATTATGTAGCCGGAGCTCGCTGAAGCTCCGCAAAATGAGTAACCGGAGCTCGCTGAAGCTCCGCAAAATGGGTAACCGGAGCTCACTGAAGCTCCTCTCTTTTTTTCTTGCGGAGGAACGACATCCCCATCCGGAAAAACGACTTCCCCGTCGTTCTAAAAAATGTTAATGCTTGGTTGACCAGGAGGTCAACCCTCCGGAAAACGACATCCCTTTCCGGAAGAACGACGTCCTTGTCGTTCTAAAAAATGTTACTCCTTGGTTGACCAGGAGGTCAACCCTCCGGAGAATTTTGTTGGCTTTTGTCTCTGTTCAAAAAGGTTAGCGATATACTTTTCTACCTGAGAGGGAATAACATTGATAGTTTTACTCAGTTCGGCACTTTTAACAGCATTCGGTTCAAACTTTGCCGGAACATAATTCTGTAAACTAACCAGCAACTTTTCCGCTTCAGCATTCCAAAAAGGTATTTCAGCGCTATTGGGATGAATCCATTTTAGGCAATAGAACATCCTCATCAATTCATTGATTATAATTGACTTGGCAGGATTGGCACTTTTTGTTACCTGTCCAATGTCGCTTAAAGCGGTTCCTTCCATTTCCAGATAACTTGGAGCCGGAATTAACAAATCCACAGGTGCTTTTTCATCCTTAAAAGTCATTACGGCAACCCTGAATTTTGCTTCAGCAGCTAACGAAGGATAAACACCCCAACCCATAACAAAATCGGAAACGGTTAGCGAAAAATTCGGCTGCATCGCTAAAAAACCAGGATGATTACGATAATCGGTAGAAACCAGAAGATTATCTTTTCCTTTTTCCGAGGCAAAACACCATAAATTATATGCTTCCTGTTCTGAGATGCGATTCTGATTATAAACAAACAGGGTTTTCTCCGTTGCCATAACTTCTTTTAAATTTGCATAGTTAGCATCGGCAAAACGGGAAAAGGGGCTTTCCGGATAGTTTACGAGGGTTAATTTCTTGCCTTTTCTTTGTTGCAAACGGATTAAAGTTGCCAGCACCTGATTCAGTTCTCCGTAAACAACATATTCCTGAAAGTTGTCCAAAATTCTATAGGGTTCTTTTTGAGGTCTTAAGGAAATACAGGAATCGCTGAAAGCTGAAAAAGCAGGATTGGCAGAAAGCCCGGTAGAATATTTATCCGCAGCTCTTTTCAGCAGCAGCATTTCTTCCAGAGAAATATAGGGGCTGATTTCAAAGCGTTGGGTTTTGCCTAAAGATATATTTTCTGCTATGAGGTCAGTTGCTTCCTGCCAGCTGATTTCTTTAAAAATGCCCTTTTCTTTTTTCAGAGGCACAGTCAATCTATCTTTATCATCAAGACCTTGCCAGCCAAATCTTCCCTTAAAACAGAGATTTTTACCGTTAAAGCCAGGTTCCTTTTGTGAAGTTGTAACCCGGGTGATAGTTCCTGCCTGGGTTTCGGTTTGAATAAAACAGCCCACTCCACATAAACCGCAATTTTGCAGAGAAATATCTTTAGGATGAGGATTGAATTTATAGTGAACAGTCCTTTCTGTTAAAGCCCCCACGGGACAAACATCAATACACTTTCCACAGGAAAGACAGCTTGTCTTTGTTAACGAATCCCCAAATTCTGGAGCTACGAGAGTGGCAAAACCTCTATAAATATAGCCCAAAACAGCCGGACCCTGAATTTCGGCACAGGTTCTGATACAGCGTCCGCAATAAATACACTTATTGGCATCCCGAACGATGAAAGGATGAGTGTAGTCAATCGGATGTTTATTTTTATCCCCTAAAAATTGAGCAGGATTAACTAAATAATCAGTGCAATATTTACGCAGGAAACAGGTCTCATTCACAAAACAACCACATTCCAGACAGCGTTTTGCTTCACTTACGGCAGCTGTTTCCGAAAAACCAAGCTCCACTTCTTTAAAACTGATTTTTGCTTCTTCAACAGGCAGTTCCGGCATCTCCCGTCGCTCTATTTTTTCATAAATAGAAAACTCTTCAGGGCTGATTTCTTTCACTGTGTTAGCTTTTTTACTGTCAAAAGGGATAAGTTCAGCAGTTATTTCTCCTGTTTCCAAAAATCTGTCTATAGCGGTTGCGGCAATTCTTCCATCAGCAATTGCCTCAATAGCTGTTGCAGCACCTCTTCTAAAATCGCCTCCGGCAAACACATTTCCCAAGCCGGTAAACATAGTTGATTCATCCACAATAGCTGTTTGCCAACGCGAAATGGGCAATATTTTATCTGCTACATAGTTTTTCTCTTCCGTAAAGATATCCACCTCAGGAACCTGAGAAATAGCAGCAATAATACTGTCAAAAGGCAGTTCAAAAAATTCACCGGTTGGTTCAGGTCTTCTTCTTCCGCTTTTATCGGGTTCTCCTAAACGCATTTTTTCAATAATTACGCTGGTTAGATGTCCACCTTTACCTATATATTCTACAGGATTGGCAAGGTAGTAAAATTTCACGCCTTCCTGTTCACAGGCAAAGACCTCGCTTGGCTCGGCAGGCATTTCAGCTTTGGTTCTTCTATAAATAACAGCAACTTCACAACCTTTTCTAACAGCAGTTCGGGCACAATCAACAGCAGTATTTCCACCTCCAACGATGGCTACTTTAAATCCTAAATCAGGAGAATTGCCTAAAGCGTGTGCTTTCAGGAAATCAACCCCTAAAAAACAACCTTCCAAATCACTACCTTTAACCGGCATTGGCACTGCTTTTTGAGCTCCGAGGGCAAGATACACTGCAGCAAAATCATTTGCCAGGTCTTGTAAAAAGACATCTTTGCCCAGTTGTTGATTATATTCAATCTGCATTCCATTGGTGCAAATAAGCTCTATTTCCGCATCCAGAATATCTTTGGGAAGCCGAAATTCCGGAATCCCATAACGCAACCAACCCCCTGCCTTAGGAGCTGCCTCATAAATATGAACTTCATAGCCCAGGTGGGAAAGATAATAGCCACAGGTAAGTCCGCTGGGTCCGGCTCCGATAATGGCAACTTTCTTGTTTTTGGAAGGTAACTTTTCAGGAACATAATTCCATACATCTTCGTTATCCACATCGGCAGCATATCTTTTCAGCTGCCTGATAGCAATGCTTTCATCTACTATTTGTCTGCGGCATTCTTTTTCACAAAAGGCAGGACATATCCTTCCAATAGATAGAGGCATTGGGAGTTTCTCTTTAATAACTTTCACTGCCTCATGATATTTGCCATTGGCTATTAAAGATATATAGGTCTGAATATCAACCTGGTCAGGACAGGCAATTGTGCAGGGAGCAATGCAATCCGCATAGTGATTGGAAATAAGTAATTCCAAAGCCATTTTACGAGCTGTGTGAATGGACTCGCTATCGGTTATAATTTCCATTCCTTCTGCAATAATAGTTCCGCAGGATGTTACAAAACCCTTTCTGCCTTTTACTTCTACCAAACAAACCCAGCAGGAACCATAAGGATTTAATTCTTCATCGTTACATAAAGTAGGAATATCTATCTTATTCTGTTTGCAGAGTTCTAAAATAGTAATTCCGGGCTCTGCTTTCACTGGTTTTCCGTTTAAACTTACATTTATCATTGCCTAAACTCCTATTCTTTAGTTACGGCATCAAACTTGCATACCTGGAAACAGGTTCCACATTTAGTACACTTGCTTTGGTCTATAGTATGAACTTGTTTTACTTGTCCGGAAATGCAGGAAACAGGACATTTTCGGGCACAAAGAGTGCAGCCGATACATTTTTCGGGATTTATTTTATAGGTTATGAGAGCATTGCAAACACCTGCGGGACAGTGTTTATCTACAATATGAGCCAAATATTCATCCTTAAAATAGCGTAAAGTAGTTAAAACCGGATTGGGAGCTGTTTGACCCAAACCACAAAGAGAACCCTTGATAATATTTACTGCCAGTTCTTCCAGTTTTTCAATGTCTTGCAATTCACCTTTCCCTTCAGTAATGCGGGTTAAAATTTCCAGCATCCGTTTTGTACCAATGCGGCAAAAAGTGCATTTGCCGCAGGATTCGTTTTGGGTAAAATTAAGGAAAAACCTGGCTACATCAACCATACAGGTTCCTGTATCCATTACCACCATACCTCCGGAACCCATAATTGCACCTGTTGCCGTAATAGAATCATAATCAACTATAGTATCAAGTTTTTCAGCAGGAATACAGCCCCCGGAAGGACCTCCCATTTGGACTGCTTTAAAGGGTTTGGAGGTCTTCATTCCTCCTCCGACATTGTAGATAATATCCTGCAATGTAATTCCCATGGGAACTTCAATTAAACCGCTACCGGCAATTTTTCCGGCTAAGGCAAAGACCTTGGTTCCGGGTGATTTTTCCGTTCCGTATTTCCTGAATTCCTGTGCCCCGTGCATAATTATCCAGGGAATATTTGCCCAGGTCTCTACATTATTGATGTTTGTTGGTTTGCCCCAAAGTCCTTTTGCTGCAGGATACGGAGGGCGTAGAGTTGGCATACCTCTTTTTCCTTCAATGGATTGCATTAAAGCAGTTTCTTCTCCGCAAACGAAAGCACCGGCTCCTTCTTTGATATGTAAATCAAAACTGAAGGAGCTGCCCAGAATGTTTTTTCCCAGATAACCCTTTTCTTCGGCGGCAGAAATAGCTGTTTTCAAATGTTCCAAAGCCATAGGATATTCTGCACGACAGTAAATATAGCCCTCGTTAGCTCCAATGGCATAAGCACCAATAGTCATACCTTCAATTACAGAATGGGGGTCACCTTCCAGAGTACTGCGGTCCATAAAAGCACCGGGGTCTCCTTCATCAGCGTTACAAATTACATATTTCTTATCCGAATTTTCAGAGGCACAAAATTGCCATTTCAGCCCTGTAGGAAAACCAGCTCCACCTCTTCCTCTTAAACCGGATTTTTTAATTTCTTCAATGATGGCTGTTCTTTCCATTTGCAGTGCTTTTTGCAGTGCTTTATAACCATCTCCGGCTTCATAATCCTCAAGGCATTCCGGGTCTATAATTCCGCAATTGCGTAAAACGATTCTTTGCTGATTTGCCAAAAGAGCATTATGCTTACCGCTTATCTTTTCAGCTAAAATGATATTTTCGGCAGGTGCTTTTCCGGCTATATAGTCCTCCAGTATTTGAATTATGGTTTCCGGATTAGCTCTACCGATATGAATAGAACCAAGTTCGGAGCCCTCAAATTGCACAATTGGCTCCTCAAAACACATTCCAATGCACGCTGTCTTTTTTAGAGTAACAGGTCTTGGATTATTTTCAAGATATTGTTCCAGGGCATTATATACTTCTTTGGCACCAGCTGCAACACCACAACTTGCCAAACCAACTTTTACGATTATATTATTCATAAAGTATCCTCGGTTTCATATTGTTTCAGAACAGCAGGAATTGCCCCCGGCGTTAATTTACCATAAGTTCTTCCGTCTATCATAATTACCGGAGATAAAGAACAGCAACCCAGGCAGGCAACTTCCATTACAGTAAACTGCATATCGGCAGTTGTATTTTCCTCTTCGGAAAGCTGTAATGCATCCATCACGGCTTTTTTTATGCCATCCGCATCGGAAACATGACAAGCAGTTCCTTTACAAACACGAATAAGATGTTTTCCCTGTGGTTTTAAACGAAACATTGAATAAAAGGTAGCTACACCAAAAATCTCAGCTGCCGGAATATGCATTTTTTCCGCTATGTAAGCCATTGTTTCCCGGGATAAAAAACCCAGGGTATTCTGCGTTTCTTGTAATAACGGAATTAAAGACCCCTTTTTGCCTTGATACTTAGCCAGAATTTCATCCAGCAGTTCAATATCGTTTGCCATAGTCAATCCTTTAGCCATTTATCTGGCTCTTCGGTTTAAATAACCCGCTTTAACTTATGAAAAGCATCATTTTCAGATCCTATGATAATTGTCAAATAAAAACAGATTTAGTATTCTTTTTTGCCACAAGATAAGGAGTTTTTTATCAAGAACTTCAGGTAACTCAGTCGCAGATATACAATCTGAAATAGGGCAACTGAATTATTAGGATTTACAGAGGTTTATAACAGGGGTCTTAATTAGCTAACAGACACTTATTTTTACAATTAAAAGAAGCTGAGGAATAAAAACCTTTACAAAAAGAAGGCAACAGGAAAGTTGGTCTTTCTGAATTGCCTTTAGGAGAATCTTATGTCAGATAAGTTACATACTACCAGCAGCAAAGCTGCTATGAGAGAAATGAAGGATGAATATCTGCGGATGTTGGAAGAATCCTTTCAAAACACGGCTGAAATTAAAAAGGGCGATGTTATTGAAGCCCCTATTGTAAGTATCAGCGACCAATATTTAATTTTGAATTTGGGCGGCAAATATGATGCTTATGCCGAAATCGGAGAATTTTCCAACGCCAGTGGAGTTCTATCTTACAAAGTGGGAGACAGCTTAAAAGGTTATGTTGTTGACCAGAATGAAAATGGCTATGTTATAGCTAAAAGTTTAACCAAGCAATATGTAGATAAGCAGTCAATCCTTGAGGCATACGAAAAGAAAATTCCCGTGCAGGGAAAGATATTTACTCCTACCAAGGGTGGCTTTAATGTTGATATTTTAGGAGCAAAGGCATTTTGTCCCGTTTCTCAAGTATCTCAAAGGTCCTCAGAAGATACTGCTCAATATATAGGCAAAACGATGGATTTTCTGGTAATAGAATGTTCCGAAAATTGCCGTCGGATTGTTGTTTCGCATCGGCAGCTTGAAGAAATGCAGGAGCAGGAAAGAAAAGAAGCAGCTTTAGCCAAACTGAATGTAGGGGATGTTGTTACCGGCAAGGTCTTGCGGATGACCACTTTTGGCGCTTTTGTAGATTTAGATGGCATTGAGGGTTTGTTACATATTTCGGAAATTTCCTGGCAGCATATAGTTAAACCGCAGGACGAGCTGAAAAAAGGGCAGGAAATTGAAGTTAAAATTCTGGATATTAAGGGAGAAAAAATTGCCCTGTCCCGCAAAGCGCTTTTAGAAAATCCTTTTGAACAGGCATTGAAAGAACTGCACGAAGGCGATATTATTAATTGTCGGGTTCTGCGTTTACATAATTTTGGAGCATTTGCAGAACTTAAACCCGGGGTGGAAGGGCTGATACCTGTTTCTGAAATGAGCCGCAATCGCCAAATATCTCATCCGCGGGAAATTGTAAAAGAAGGGGACTGGGTGCAGGTGCAAATTCTTCGCATAGATGAAGATACCCGCAAAATATCCCTTTCCTTGAAGGCCTTGGAAGAAGACCCTTGGGATAAAATTGACGAAATTGTACAGCTGGAAAATCCTTTTGAAGGAATTGTAGAAAGTTCCACCAATTTTGGCGTTTTTGTTACTATCAGTGAAGGTATTACAGGGCTTTTACCTAAATCCAGAGTCCGGAAAAGCGATAGTTTTCAATCAGGCGATCCCATAACTTTAATGGTGACTGCCATAGATAAAGATAATCACAGAATTACTTTGGATTATACAGACCGCACACCGATGGAAATTGCTGAAGAGCGTGCCCGTTCTGAAGAACATAATCATAGAGAACAGCATAACGATAGACCTCATAGCTCAAATCAGCGCCGGGGTGGAAGAAATCGTAATGATGAGGATTGGCGCAAGTATGCCAGCCAAAAAGTGAATCCTGTAACAGATAATCCCTTTAAAGATTTATAAACAGCCGTAATGCTCTCCAAATCCAATCAGTTTATCCAGTTGCGTAAAGAAAAACTGGCAAAAATCAAAGCGCTGGGGATTGATCCCTATCCTGTAAAATCCCTCCGAACTAATTATATATCTTCTCTTTTGGCAGATAAAGAAGAGTGCCTGCAAAAAAATGAAGAAGTTACTATAACCGGTCGTTTAACAGCTATGCGCCGACAGGGAAAAATCGGTTTTGGCGATCTGGAAGATAGTTCCGGAAAAATTCAGCTTTATGTGGCTCAAAATACTATTGGCGAAGAAAATTACGAACTTTTTAAGCTCTGTGATGCCGGCGATTTTATTCAGGCAACGGGAAAACCATTTTTCACCCAGACAGGTGAGTATTCTTTAAAATGCAGTCAAATAACGCTTCTTTCCAAAAATATCAGACCTCTGCCGGCAGTTAAAGAAAAGATTGTTGACGGCAAAACTATTCGTTACGATGAATTTTCCGATATTGAATTGCGCTATCGTAAACGCTATCTTGATCTTTTGCTCAATCCTGAACATAGAAAGGTCTTTGCTCTGCGCGCCAAAATTATAACCGCTATTCGCAATTTTATGGATAGTCACGGTTATATTGAAGTGGAAACCCCTATTTTGCAACCACTTTACGGAGGTGCTAATGCCCGACCTTTTATTACTCATCATAATACTCTGGATATGGATTTATATTTAAGAATTGCTACGGAGCTTTATTTAAAACGCTTAATTGTAGGTGGATTTGAGCGTGTTTACGAGCTGGGCAAGGATTTTCGCAATGAAGGGATGGATAGAACTCATAATCCGGAATTTACGATGATTGAGTTTTACGAAGCATATTCCGATTTGCAGGGTATGATGGATATCGCTGAAGAGCTGATTAAGCATTTGGCAATGGATGTAATCGGCAAGGATACTTTCATTTATCATCAGCACCAGGTTTGCTTAAGCGGAAAATGGAAAAGAGCATCGTTACCCGATCTGGTTAGTGAATATCTGGGGCAGGATGTTATGAGCATCAGCTTAGAGGAGCTTGCCTCTGTCTGTAAAGACAAGGGATTAGAGATTCCTGCCGGCTCAGAAAAAGGGAAACTGATTGCTCTGCTTTTTGAAGAATTTATTGAAGAAACGCTAATTCAGCCAACCTTTGTTTGCGATTTTCCCAAAGAGGTTTCTCCTCTGGCAAAGGCAAAACCCGAAAATCCCTTTGTTGCAGACCGTTTTGAACTGTATATTGCAGGCGGGGAATTTGCCAATGCCTTCAGTGAATTGAATGACCCTTTAGAACAAAGAGCGCGTTTGGAAGAACAGGCAAAACTGCGCGCTTTGGGAATTGACGATGCCAATGTTGTGGATGAGGATTTTTTGGAAGCGCTGGAATACGGAATGCCTCCAATGGGGGGTCAGGGAATCGGTATAGACCGCTTAGTTATGCTGCTAACGGAAAACGACTCCATCAAGGAAGTTATCCTGTTCCCTCAGATGAAAACCACTTAGTTAATATTAATAATACAATTTATCAATTAAGAGCAAGCATATTATCTCTCTAATTTATGGCTATTGTAGAGTAATATTCAAATAAGAAATCCCATTGGATTGTATGAATATTACAACAATGCTGATATCCTCTCTATAATGATATTAAATGCAATAGGTATTTATCTATTCTTAAGTATTTGCTACTTTAATAGACAGCATATCGGATGCCAGCTGCGCTTTTCGCCCTTAGCTATAAGCGTCAATCAAGTGTTAATCAAACCTTAATCAAGCGTTAATTATTAACGCTTGATTAAGGGATGTTAAACGCTAAATTAATGTCCTCAAGCAAGGAAGGAATTAGACAAAATATGGGGATTTTATTAGAAAAGCGATTGTTACATTTGAAAAATGTTGCACTGCAAAAGTTATTGCGTGTCTTCTGAATTTTTGATAACATAATTGAAGGGCATTGTTTGTAGTTTTATATGCAATAATCTTAGATTTATTTTCACGCAGATTTACAGGTTTTACAAATTTGGCATTTTAGAAACAAGGATTTCAGGATTTAAGGATTTAGAGGACTTATTGTTATAGATGATGATTATATGAACAAAAATAAAAGCCCTTTAGGACGACACAATGATAGCGATGGTAGCGTAAGCCCCTCGTTTAGTGTAAGCTACAATATTTTTTATCCTTTTCCCGCATCCTGAAAGCCCCTTAGGGCGAGATCGGATGGTTGACCTCCTGGTCAACCTCTTCTTGTGCTTGAACGACGAGGACGTCGTTCTTCCTGAACAAAAAGCTCCTTAGAGTGACACATTTAGAGCGAAGGGTTTAGCAGCCATTTTTGGATATCAACCCTCTAAACCTTTTCAACCTGCTAAACCTTATTTTCCTTTTATGTCTTTTCAATATGAAATGCATATTATTACCGGAAGTTGCTCAAATTGGAATTTATCACGCCTAAATATAATTTGCCGGCTGGAAGGACATCCCAGCCGGCAAAGCAAGATAAAAGCATAAATCAGTTAGCTGCCATAATGCGATAGAACTGTCTCGGATTAGTAATTTCGGTCGTTTCCCAAAATAGTCCAGTGACATTATCCGCTGCCAAAACCCAGTCCTGCGGAAAACTGGCATACGGTAATGTAGATTTATAGACATTGTAATGCGTAGCTCCGGATACCGGTTGCCAGGAAATCCTAATCGTAGTGCTACTGATTTGGGTAATCAGCGGTTCCGGAATAACCAGGGCATTTAATACAAAATTCCAGTTCGGAAAAATGATGTTGTTCAAGTTCCCCGCTCTGTTCCAATTATCTGGATTATTAAGAGCAGTTCTTATTTCAGCAACGGAACCTGTGGTAGCACCATTATAGACACCATCATCCACTTCGGTGGCAAAACCTAAAGCATTTACTCCCAAGGTTAAAACGGAAGGAAGGTAGGAACTATTGTTACTTACTGTTCCCTCTGTTAACCATCCGGTAGAAGAAATAGCTGCAATGAAAGAGGGCTCGTTTATGGTTCCCTGGAAGGCAATAATTTGTTCACCGTCGTTGGAAAGACCTTCTACACCGGGACTATGGATACCTTCATTGGTAAAGGTTTGCCCTTCAACCAGATGAATAACTTCTCCTGTAGCATAAGTGCGTCCTACTCCTCTCCATTCATAGAGGGCTTCATTTGCCGTAAAAGCGGTTCCCGTCCACGCTTTATCGGTAAAGCATATTTTAGTGTTTTCCAAAATATCCTTCAAAAGCACGAAACTGAAACGGTCAGGGGAATCGGTAGCATATTCTACAAACGCTAAATCTCCCGGGAGTAAAACAGAACCAACGGGTCCTGTAGGGGTTGTCCATTGAACAGAAGGTACGTTAGTATCAACTTTGTAGTCAATGTTGTCTCCGCTATTGGTATAGGGAAAAATCTTAAAATAATATGCCTGATTTTCTTTTAATCCATAAAATAGCTGGGTCTGAACGCTATAACTGACATTTTTACTAAGCTCTGCATCGCTTTCAGGAATGCCATCAATGGGGTCTGCAATATCTGAAAAGCCGTTTTCACTACCTTTAATCAGATAACCAGCCGGTAAAATTGCCCCTGTGGCATCTGTCCAATTCAGATATGCCTGATAATAGTTTATTCCAGAGGCAGATAAAGAAACGGGATAATTTGTCGGCTCGGGGAAAATGGTGGAACCGCTAACTTCAATCAGTTGAGAAGTAATTCCGCCTCCGTTATGTAAAATACTGCCATTAAAATTGCCGCTTACGGTTGGCTGAAAAACCACTTGTATCTGTCTATCAAAGCAACCATTACGAGGAATAAGCTCTAAAGAAGAAACGAAGGAATCGGTATCAAACAAACGCAGGTAAAAATATTGAGGAGTTGTAACAATTAGATTTCCGGTTAAGTTAGTAGCAGTTATCTGATAGGTCTGAACCGGGGAAACATCTCCCACCATAGCATAAAAAGGTTGCAACTCTGAAGTTATTTGCACATAAGGAGCAGCAGAAGTTCCTGAAATAATAATATCGTCAAAACGCCATTTGCCGCCATCGTAAACCTTTGTGGGATCGGAAGGCATATAAAGAGTATTCTCTGAATTGGCAAAAGCGGAAACAAGCTTAAAAGCAAGATTAGGATTATTATTTATCCCGGCAATAGAATTCGCATCAAAAGAATTGGGAAACCAGCTGTCACCACCGGTAGCATCGTAAACCCCTGCCTGAATCCAAACCGGTTCAGCTGCGGTTCTATCCAAAGTATAAAACAGGACTGCTCTATTAGCGGACTTATTGCTATGCCGAAGCTCCCAACTGATAGTTATATTTTGAAAATTCTGGGTAGAGAGCTCAATCATTATTCCTGCCGTCATATTATTAGTTCCCTGAGCAGGATAAGATGTAGTACTCCAACCCAGTCCTCCACTATAACCGGTATTGAAACCATCATCCGTAACTCCTCCGATTAAAGAAACAGTTCCACTACCTGTTGAAGGTAAAAGTGTATTTTCAAAAGTCCAGGAAGAAATAACGGTAGCATTTAATGCAGCCCACATCAGGATGAATGCTATGAACAAGAACTTTTTCATTTTTACTCCTTATTGGATGATACAGATTTTTTTACTGAATTGTTTGCCCGCATATTGCGTGCGGACAAGATAGATTCCACTGCTGATTCTGTTGCTGTGTTTATCTTTCAGGTTCCATTCATTTTTACCGCCTTGGGCAGTATAGTAATCCGCAACTAACTGACCTTTAAGATTATATACTTTCACTCTATATTTATCGGAGGCACCTTTCAGATTGATGTTCAGAACATCTCTTACAGGATTAGGCCAAACATCCAAACTGATCACTACCGGAGTAATGTTGTTATCGTTATTGGACACAGGATTATTGCTTGTTCCTGCCGTTACGGGATGTTCAAAATCAACTCCGAACTGTATCCAATTCTCACTCCCATCAGGATATCTGCCATAAGAAATATCACTGCCTAAAGCCAAATCTTCGCTCCAGGCAATATGATCAACTACGGTTAACATATCCGGAGCTAATAAATATACAGCATCAGCTGTTGTGCTCAATTTCGTATTGATATGCAAAGGACTCTGGTCAAGGTCTTCGTCAAACCAGATTATTTTATAGCTGTGGGCAGGAATGATGGTCTCGGAAAAACCGGCAGGAATTTGAGTTAAAGAAGTTCCGGTATCGGGATAATGATCATCCGTCAAATAATAGCCCGCTAAATCAACTGCAAAATCATTGGGATTATATATTTCTATCCAATCCTCATATTCGCTGTTTTCATCCATAACGGTTGTAGCATTGGAAGGCATCAATTCATTAATATATAGAACTGGAGCAGTATATCCAATCAGTATTGAATAGACAGGTGACTGAGTTATCCCTGAGGCATTATCGGTTGCTTGAATCCGGTATTTAATAATAGAGCCCAAAGCAAAAGATCCGATTTGGGCAGTGTAGCTGTTTTGGTTTAAACTCATTGCCACAGTGTTCAAAGTCCAGTCGGAAATGCCATACAATAATTGCACGCTACTTATAGTTCCATCACTGTCACTAACACTGGTGGAAACGGTTATAATGCTGTTTTCATCTGTAATAAGAGGGCTATAAGCAATATTTTCAATAATGGGAAGCGTGTTTACAGTTCCCTGATTGGAAGCGCCGGGAGTGCAGGGATTGGTTTGTCCCGCTCCAAATAAAATCCAGTTATCGCTGCCATCAGGTAATCTGCCAATAGACCTGTCATCTACATTTAAATCAGCTGCCTCAGTCCAGATATAACTATCAATAACTGTAATCCCATCCGTATCAATTAAATAAACAGCGTCTGCTCCGCCTCCGAGTTTATCATTGATATGCAAAGGACCCTGATCAAGGTCTTCATCAAACCACACAATTTTATAACTATGCGGAGGAATAGTTGTAACATCAGGATTAGTTGTCGGAATTTGTGTCCAGGCACTTATTCCATTGCTGTAATGGCTATCGGTCATATACATCCCGCCAAGGTCAACTGCATAATCATTGGGATTGTAAATTTCCACCCAGTCATCAAATTCGCCATTCGGATCGGTATAAGAGGCATTTTTTGCCATAATTTCGTTGATAAAAAGTTCCCCCGTAAAACCGGCAACCGGAATTGTGTAATATTCGTGTTCTGCTCCCGCAGGAAAGAACATCCCCTGCGAAGTATTTTCTGCCCAGAAAAAATAATTGATATCACCATAAGTGACAGGAACACTAATTCCAAACACACCATCATTAGCAGCACCATCGGAATGAGCTCCATCATCATACATTTGATAATAGGTATATTTGTGAGCTATGTCCTGTTTAAAACCCAACTGAGCATAAGTAGCATTGGTAAAAGTAGCAGTAAATTGCATTGTTGAGCCCGGCTCAGGATTGGCAGGAGAATAATTTTGCACCGTCATTGTAGGGACAGTTCCGGCAAAATTGGTATTACTTAAAAGATAGGTAGCCCGAGCATTCATCAGTTGAGTAATTCCAGGAACGGTTTGTCCACCTCCGGGACCTCCTGAACCACCTCCCACCTGATTATTCAAGTTTGCTTGAAAATTGGCATAAGTATAAAAGTAATTAGGATCGTTTTGCACAGAGGGACCGCAAATACTTTGCAATTCAGCTGCCCTGGTTGCATACCAGCCATTAGAAAAGTTCTCTTCTATCATTGTGCGTATATGAGCAAGATACATCTTTTTGTAACGAGGATTTACTAATACATTCTTGAGCAGGAGAAAAGTGCTGCTATTCACATTGCGCAAGGGATCAAGATTTTGCATACCGGAAACGGAACCACCTTGAAAGCCGCCAAAAGACATATTCAAATCCCATAGCAGAGGATTTATTCTGTTATCGGCATCGGCAAAAAGATAGAAATTATGAAAGACATTGATGGGTGAATCCAAATTTACCAAGAGATTATCAAAAGCACACATCCATAAATTCTGATCCACATTCATCACCTGGCTTATGTTAGCATAGTTGTTTTGCAGGGTATTAGTAAAGTTGATTAAAGTATTCCAGCCGTAATCTGATTCCAAACCGTAATATTGCATATAGGCAGTAGAATCAGCTCCCAAGTAACCCCAAACGGTTACAGTTGCCATAGTATTGGTATCACACTTAAAACGTGGCTTGCCAGAAGTATGAAAATGTTCTGCCATAAAATTGCTGTCCACATCTTCCACGGAAGTATAAACACCAATGAGGACATTATTCACCCAAACATTAGCATAATTGGCTTTGCAGGCAGGCATATATTTTCGGGCAATTTCGTAGGAAAGGGTTTCCCGCACAAAAGAAGGATCGGAAAAACCGTTGGCAAGCTTAATTGTTCCATATTTTCCGTCAATCAGCTGGTCTTCAATAATATGATCCACCTTAATATTGAAAGGGTTTTTATTGCGATTTGCACTGTAGGAACTATTGCCTTTATAACGCACTCCTACACTATCATAAGTAACTCCGTTGATAATTGCTGTGCCCACCAACCGTTCTTCTCCTGCCGCATAAAGCTGGTCAAGAATTTGATCCCAATTGGATTGCGTGAAAAATAACTGAATTGTGTTCACGGTATTGATATCGTAAAAATCTGTTTGTGCCACTAAGCTGATACTTAGGCAAAACATCAGGCAAAGAATAAGATACGCTTTTTTCATATTCACCTCTTAAGGGGAAAAAAATACAGGGACTGTTTTTTTTATAAAAGTCCCTGTAGTTTATACCTTCGGGTTTTTTAAACCCTGCAATTTTTTTTATTCGCTTAAGTAACTAAGCACCTGATTGGCTTTGCCAATAAAACTCTTTAATTCTTTGCCACTGAAAGGTTTCTGCTCCAATAGAGAAAGGTCGTGAATATAGGAGCAAAGGGTTTTAACTACATCTTCTTTTCCCTGTTCGTGTAATGTGAGAATCTTTTTGATAATAGGATTATCGCGATTTACTACTAATGTATGGTATTTCAGCATATCGGAGGAGGAGTTTTGGTGAGTTAGCAAATCCATATCATGCCAGCGCCGCATATATTCACTAAACACAATCATTGAAGGTATTTCCTGGCTTTTCAAGCTTTTCACTTCCACTTTAATATCGGTAAAAGCATTAGCTTCAAGAGCTTGCATTGCTTCAGTGCCCAGTTCTTTACGCACATTTTCAGGCAGCTCAAAGGGTTTGATGATGGTCTGCTCATCTTTTTGAATTAGATAGGGGCTTAAAAGAGTTGCTGCCTGCGGGAATTTCTTCACATAATCGGCATAACTATCTTTGCTGAAACTTGCCTCAACTTTTTGGTCTAATGCTCTGTAAAATAGTTCCTTCAGTTCTTCTTCAGAGTCCCCTGCAACCCCTTCTTTATTTACCAGGAGGTCATTCACTTCGCTGTCTATCCGCACAAATTCCACTTTATCCAGTTTGCTTTCCAGCTGTTGATAGAGATGGGTATCCAGAGGGCTGTTTTGAAAAACAACTTCAATTCCCTGTTCTTTCATTAAGTTCAAATAGCTTACCTGAGTATCTTCGCTGGCTGCGTACCAAATCTTTGTTTTATCGTCTTCGCTTTTATTGCGGGCTTTGTATTCTTCAATAGTTACATAGTCACCGCTGGCGGATTTGAAGATAATGATATCCTTCATTGCCTCAAAGAAGCCCTCATCTTTCAGTAAACCGAATTTGATAAAGGCACTAATATCTTCCCAGTAACTTTCATATTTTTTGCGGTCTTCTTTGAAAGTATTATTAAAATGGTCAGAGACCTTTTTCACGATATACTGGCTGATTTTTTTCACCTGAGCATCGTTCTGTAAAAAACTGCGAGAAACATTAAGCGGAATATCGGGAATATCTATGCCACCTTTCAAAAGCAGCAGAAATTCCGGAATAAGGTCTTCCAGATTATCCGCTACAAACACATTATTGCAAAATAGTTTCACTTCCCCTTTGAAGAAATCGGGCTCATTACGCAGCTTGGGAAAATACAATATCCCTTTCAGGTTGAAAGGAAAATCCACATTCAGATGAATCCAGAACACAGGATCCATATAATCGTGAAACACATTCTTGTAAAACTCTATGTATTCTTCCTCTTTCACTTCGGTGGGTTTACGATTCCAAAGCGCTTCTTTCTGATTTACCTGTTTGCCTTCAAACATAATCGGATAGGGCATAAAGTTGCAATAGCGCTCCAGAATTTCCCTAATTTTATCGGCTTCAGCATATTCCGCATTTTCTTCATTCAGATAAACCGTAATCGTAGTCCCAGCTTCTTTGCGTTTGCCTTTACTCATAATGTATTCCGTGCTGCCATCACATTCCCAGTATGCCGGTTCGCTGCCTTCGGTAAAGGAAAGAGAATCAATAGTCACTTTATCGGCAACCATAAAAGCCGAATAAAAGCCCAGTCCAAAGTGCCCGATCATATTGCTCTGGATGTCCTTATACTTATTAATAAAATCTTCGGCACCCGAAAAAGCAATCTGATTGATGTATTTCTTTATTTCTTCAGCAGTCATTCCGATACCGCTATCTATCACTTCTATGGTCTTTTTGCCTTTATCCAGTTTCACTTCCACTTTCATCTCTTCTTCTTTGAAGTTGGGATCGGCATATTTGCGTTTGGAAATAGCATCCACGGAATTGGAAATAAGTTCCCGCAGGAAAATATCGTGCTGTGAATAGAGCCATTTCTTGATTATCGGGAAGATGTTTTCGGTATGAATGCTTAAGCTTCCCTTTTCTTTAGGTTTCTTGTCTGCCATTATGTTTAATCTCCTTATTGTTTATTCATTGTGTTCTGGAGATAAAATAATCAATCCTGGCTTTTTGTCAAGTGTTTTTAGCAGTCCTGCAATCCGACTGCTAAAATATTGATTGAAAGAAGATGCTGTTCTTTCGGAAGGAGGTTTCGTTCTTGCGGAAGGTTGACATCGTTTTTTACGGAAGGTTGACCTCGTTTTTTACGGAAGGTTGACGTCCCCGTCAACCACGGATAAAGATATTTATAAAAACGACGAGGATGTCGTTTTTCCGGAAGGGGATGTTGTCTTTCCGGAAGGAGGTTTCGCGCTTTCGGAAGGTTGACCTCCTGGTCAACCATATTAGTAAAACGACAAGGATGTCGTTCTTTCGGAAGGTTGACGTCCTCGTCAACCAAGGATTAAAATATTTATAAAAACGACGGGGACGTCGTTTTTCCGGACGAGGATGTCGTTTTTTCCGGAAGCAGGTTTCGCCCTACCTGCATATTGTTCTTGACTAAATTTGAAACCGCTCAATGAATGCATTTTAGAAATTTGCAGAACCTAAGAAATCAGGAGTTCAGATGAAAAGGTATTGGATGATAATATTTAGCTTGCTGCTGGTTTTACCTTTAGCAGCAGTAATTCAGGAAACCGCTTCCTTAAAGCATTTCCTATATGGGCACGAACCCAATTGCGCTTATGACAATTGGATTTCTCATTTGGCGGAAGGGGTGGTTATAAACGGCTATAATACTTATGCACCTTATGATAACCAGACCAACGGATTCGGGGATTTTGTAATTCCTACAACTGAACAGCTGACTACATGGGGTAATATTGTGAGCTTATTTTTAGCAGCTTCTTTTGATGAAGCCCAGGCAGCTATTGATGCAGCAGGTTTCCCCTATCAGGTAGTTATTTTTAACGATACAGATAGTGGCATCTCCTATAGAATGTTGCGCGAAATTCCCAATGCTGAATTTTATGATGATAATGGGACAACTGATACTTATGATGATGAAAGCGGTGCTTTTGCTTACGGTTGGGGTTTATATCTATACAATCCTGCGGGCAGCAGACCCATTATTGTAACCGTTCCTCATCCTTGTGATGATTTTCCTACTCCGGCTTTTGCTTGGGAAGCATTTCAAATTTGGGATGGGCAATTTTTACTGATCAATGGTGCAGGCAGAGAAGTTAAATGGACAAATTCAGGCACTTATACCAATTCCAAATCCCTATCTGATCCTACCCGCACAGCTAATCATCCTTTCAATGTTTGTTATAAGCAATTTGCCGATCAGCTTAGAGCGGTATTTAGTTTTAGGGAATTTTCCCCTCAAATTCATAGTTACGACTGGAATTTTCATCCCTATTATCCTAATGTTCAAATTTCAGCCGGTTATAATCGCCTCTGTCCTAATTTACCTATTAGAGACCTTTCCAGCCGTAAACTGGATATGATCAATAAAGGTCACCATATAATGATTCCGGCAAATACCGTAGGTTTTCATCAAGAGGTTACTCTTAACGATTTTTATGGAGTAAATTATGGTATATATCCTTTTACCTTTGATGACGGAGAAAATAACTACGCCGTAAATAACAATATTGATTTACCTGCCTATTCTCAAAACTATCAAATGCTATATACGCAAAGTGGAACTACTGACTATGATGTGTATGATCCTTTTTTACATGCAGAGATGGATGAATTACCCAATTCTTATGAATTAACCGAAAACACCTATAAATGGTTTTACGGCTGGAATGAAGCATTGCAGCGCTGGAATTTTGACCATCTTTTTGATAACTTCAATCTATACTATCTGCGTTGGATTTATGATCTGAATAGCGTTTTGGATGATATGTTCGCAATGGATGACGGTTTAACGCCTCCTACTCCTGCAGGTTTAGCTATTCAAAATCAATCTTTATATTCCATATCTTTAAGCTGGCGACCTGTTGATTGCTACGATTTTGATACTTTTGAAGTGCTCTATGCCACAACTCCTATCGGCAATGATAACTATACAGTTTATGATCGCAACAATAATGCAGTGCTGGCTTCTCCCAATTGTGAAACTGCTACAATTTCCGGCTTGAGCTATCAGAACAGCTATTACTTTAAAATTAGAGCTAAGGATAAAAACGGCAATTATTCGCTACTTTCCAATGAAGTTACTACTGTTCCTGCTCCAGCCAATATCTATTCTTTTATGGCTCACGGTTTGGATAATGCTGTGCGTCTTTATTGGGGTGTTTCAGGACAAACCAATAATCTGGGTTACAAGGTTTACCGGAAAGTTTCATCCCAATCGGATTATATTTTACTTGATTCCTATCTGTCTAATCCCCTATTAGCTAATACTACAGCTACCACCTACACTTTTTGGGATTACAATGTTACTAACGGTCAGAATTTGGATTATATGATTAGCTGCACAAATAACAATAATCAGGAATTTTTCTATAATTACCCTGTTTCGGCTGCAGTTAGACCTATCCATTCATTGTGCCTTACAAATTCCACAGCTACTTTGGCAGATACTGTTTATTTTGCTCAAAATCCTTATGCTTCCGATAGCCAGGATACTTATTACGATGTAACTAAAGCAAATCCTTCAGGACCAAATTATGTGTGGGCAGGTTTTTGGGAACCTTATTGGAGTTCCAGCGGAACATCTCTTTCCCGCGAAGTTAAAAGTGGCTATGATCCAGCTTTAGACCTTAAAACCTGGACGCTTAGAATTTATGCTACACAACTGAATACACCTCTATATTTAACTGCCTCCAATAATTTCAGCCGTGCCGAAAAACTTTATCTTTACGATTCCGGAAACGGAACCTGGCACAATCTATTCAGCGGACCGTATCAATTTACCGTTACCAATACGGGTGTGCGAACTATGACTTTGTATTGGGGAAACCTGCAACCCAAAATAGTTCTCAACAATCAGAACAACCATCTTTATCAAGGTGGCACCAATATAAACTTCCAGTGGAGCGCTCAAAACAGTTTTCTGATTGACCATCTGGATTTATATGTTAAAAATGAAACCGACAGCTTGTTTTTAACCGGAAATATACCTGCCAGTCAAAGCAGCTGGAGCTATAATGTTCCTGCTGTTGCAGATATGCAAAATGCCCGTTTTTATGTTGATTGTTATGCTGTGGATGGCTTTTTGCAGACCTTTGCGGCAACTTACACTTTTGGTCTTATACCGCGGATGATTTTACACTATAATGAATCCGGCTGGCAAACGCGCTCCCTTATTTGGCCATCTTTAATACCCTCGGTAGAAAGTATTTACGGCACCGGGGCAGTAGCTTTTACCCCTACCAATGAAGGAACCTGGCTGGAAAACGAAGACCTCATTTTTGGCATTGCCTATTGGGTTAACGCTCCGGAGATTAATTTCTTTTCTGCCACTGCCGATATTTGTGCTACGGAATTGGATTCCTTCCCTTTGGAACCAGGTTGGAATTTTATTGCCAATCCTCATTATTGCCGTTATCCTGTTCATAATTTAAGGTTTCGGATCCAGACCAATCAGTTCCTCTACAGTGAAATGATTGCTCAGAACCTTGTTTCCCGAGCCGTATTTGTTTATCGTAACGGAATGTTTCAGGCAGTAGATACCATTGAGCCCTTTGAGGCATTTTATATTAAATACTATGGCGACCAAGCCCTCAATACTTATATTGATTTTTACCCCTATTTTGAAGCACCGGAAATTACTCCTCCGGAAAATTTCTGGCAATTCCAGGTTACGGCTTCTTCCGTAGATAGCGATAGCAATACCTTCATTTTGGGCACCAATCCCATTGCTACTGATGGCTACGATTTTTATCTGGATTTACCTGCAGCGCCGGTAAAACCGTTTCCTTCCCTGAAATTATATTTAACCAGAGAAGCAGCAGAAGATACCGGTTTTCGTGATCCTCTGCTTTCTGCAGAATTTCAGGAACCCCTTGCCGAGGCAATTACTCAGGAGAAAATCTGGCACTTCAAACTTGACTGCTATTCTAATTCACCCGTAGAATTTAATCTTAGCGAGGTAAACCTGCCCGCAAATTACAGCGTAAAAATATACCTGGCAGACCAAATTTACAGTTATGACTATGCCTCCAGTTTTACTTTCGTACCTCCTTCTCCGGGAACTTATAGCGGCATAATTAAGGTCTCCAATAGACCCGATAGCGCAGAAGATTTAACTGTAGCTCCGGTTACCAGGATATCTATCTATCCCAATCCTTTCAATCCTTCCACTACCATTGCCTTCTCTAATATTACAACCAGAGAAGTGGAACTTTCTCTTTATAACCTGAAAGGACAAAAAGTCCGCGACCTCTTTCAGGGTAAACTAAACAGCGGAGAACACAAGCTAATTTGGGATGGAAAAGATAATAACGGTAGAACGGTAAGCAGCGGAATTTATTTCGCTAAAATCCAAGCGGGAAGTTCTACCCAAATCCGCAAAATGCTGTTAATGAAGTAATCTCGGGAAACAGCCCCTTAGGGCGGAGGGCGGAGAGATATTTTTTCCGCATTTTTACGAGGGGTTGACGAGGACGTCAACCATCCAATGTCGCCCTTTGGAGCTTTTTTATTCGGAAGAACGACGTCCTCGTCGTTCAAGCACAAGAAGGGGTTGACGAGGAGATCAACCATCCGGTGTCGCCCTAAGGGGCTTTTGGGCAGAGGACGAAGAGCGGAGGGTAAGGGTATGACCGTTCCCGCTGATTTTTCCACTTTTTGAAGTTGACAAACTACAGCCCGGGCAAAACCGTAGCAATATGGAATATTATATCATTCATCTACCATTAGAAATACCGAGGGAACTGGTTTATTGTTCACCTGGGGAAATAAGGGAAGGAGCCAGAGTAATAGTAAATCTTTCAGGCCGTTTATGGACCGGTATATGCGGCAGAAAAACAGTGCCTGAAACCGCTAAAAACATTAGCTATAAAGCAGTTATAGAGGTTTTGGATACAGTTCCCGTGCTCTGCCAGGAATTGATGCAATTAGGTTACTGGATGGCTAACTACTATCATTGTTCAATTGGCAGGGCACTTTTTGCAATGTTACCTTCGCGTTTGCAACCTGAATTGGAAGCAAATGTAATTTGGCTGGCGGAGGAAGTTCCGGAACAGTTTCTTCCCTTAAAAAAGGCAATTGCCGGAAGTGATAATGCCAATCTGAAAACTTTACGCAAAGAGCTTTCTTCCTATCCTCTTTATAAAAGAATTGAAGAAGCGGAAGAGCAGGGTCTCATTAAAATTGAGCGCAAACTTAATCATAAGGATAAGCCCCGAACAGTTAATTATATCATTCGTTTGCAGCCCCCTGTGGCGGAAGATTCCCTTCCCTTAAAACAGCGGGAGGCATGGGAACAAATTAAAGAAGAAGAGAACTCTTTTCCAATGTCCAATATCAGTTCCACCATTTCTTACAGTGCAGTTAAGGCATTAGTAAAAAAGGGATTCATAAAAATTGAACCGCATCGTTTTGATCCCGAATCTCTTTCTTTTGAAGGTCTTCCGCAAGTGAAACAGATAGCGCTAAATAATGCTCAACTTCAAGCCATAGCAGATATTAACAATGCTTTCGGCACTTTTAATGTAAATCTGCTTTATGGCATCACCGGCAGCGGAAAAACGGAAGTGTATATGGAACTTATCAAACGCTATTTAGCTGCCGATAAAACCGTTATCTTTCTCATTCCGGAAATTGCTCTCACTCCGCAAATGGTGGATCGCTTTCAAAGTAATTTCGGACAAATACTGGCTATTCAGCATAGTCAGCTAACCGAAAAGGACCGTTTAATCCAGTGGCAGAAAATTAAAAGCGGAGAGAAGAGAATTGTAATTGGAGCCCGCAGTGCCGTTTTTGCCCCTTTACCGAATTTGGGTTTAATTATTGTAGATGAAGAACATGAGGGAACTTACAAACAGGAAAATACCCCTCGTTATCAAGGTAGGGATTTAGCCATTAAGAGAGCTCAGCTGCAAAATGCCCAAGTAATTTTAGGCAGCGCCACTCCCGCTTTGGAATCCTGGCATAATGCCTTAACGGGTAAGTATAGATTACAAAAAATAGAAAACCGTCCCCTGGATTATTGCCTGCCCAATGTGCAAGTAGTAAATTTATGCGATGAATATGACCAGAGCTTAATTTCTCCCCTCCTTTTAGAGGCAATAGATAAACGCCTGCAAAGGAAGGAGCAGGTTATTCTTTTTCAAAATCGCCGGGGTTATTCTTCCTTTATGCAATGCCTGAAATGTGGAAAACTGATAACCTGCCAGAATTGTGAAATCAGTATGAGTTATCATCGTGACCGTGAAGAAATGCAATGTCACTATTGCGGCAACACAATTCCCAGTCCTCGTAAATGTCCTCATTGCGGTTCCTATTCTTTCACCTATGGAGCTCCGGGAACTCAAAAAATAGAGCAGAACCTGAAAATCCTTTTCCCCGAAGCAAAAATCTTAAGGATGGATTCGGATTCGGCACGCAAAAGGGATACCTATAAATCAATGTATAATCGTATGAAAAACAGGGAAGTGGATATCTTACTGGGAACACAAATGATTTCCAAGGGTTTGGACTTTCCACTGGTTACCCTTGTGGGCATCGTGATGGCAGATATTTCGCTCAATTTGCCTGATTTCAGGGCTGCCGAAAGAACTTTTCAATTGCTTACTCAGGTTGCAGGACGCTCAGGGCGTAGAGACAAAATTGGAGAAGTGATTATTCAAACTTATAACCCGGAACATTATTCCATTGTTTCTGCCAGTCAACAAAATTATATTCTTTTTGCCACAGAGGAATTGGGCTACCGCAAAAAGCTTTACTATCCGCCCTATTACCGCTTAGCCAGAATTTTGTTTCAGAGTCCGAATCTGGAGCTGTTAAAAAAGGAAGTGGCCAATATTCACGAAGCAGCTGACAAATTACATAAACAATTTCCTGTGCCTCAATTGTTTCTATTAGGTCCTGCTCCGGCTCCTTTCAGCAAAATCAGCTCCTATTACCGCTACCATCTAATTTTTAAAGCCCAAACCGTAACCGTATTACAAGAGGCAATCAGGCAATTCAATTCTGCCTATAATTGCCCTTCCCATATTCGTAAACAGATAGATATTGACCCCAATAACTTAATGTAATATTATTCTTTTAGTTATCAATCATAAAAGGTTATCTCTTACCTGATTCTTGGCTGCCGGATTATATACATATCATATTGAGAAGACATAAAAGGAAAATATGGTTTAGCAGGTTGAGAAGGTTTAGAGGGTTGATGTTTCTTATGAACGACGAGGACATCGTTCTTCCGAATAAAAAAGCCCCTAAGGGGCTTTTGGGCAGAGGGCAGAGAAAAATAATAGGTCTGGGATGAACAGGATTATCGGGATTTTTGGGATTTATAAACTTGAATGTGCTTCTATAAATGATATGAATACCTAAGTTTTCCTTTCCCTTCTGTCACCTTCACTTTTCACCGTTCACCGTTCACCTTTCACTTTTCACCGTTCACCCTTCACTCTCAATTCTCCATTCTCAATTTATTCTCTTTTTCTCTTTTCCTCTCTGTTCAAAATCCTCTTTTTCCCTTTTTCTCTTTGTAAAAAAATCTATTTCGCTATCTATCTCTTCCCGTCTCGCTATTTCACCATCTCGCCATCTCGCCAAATTCAATCTCTTTTTCTCTTTTTCTCTTTGTTCATAAATCCTCTTTTTTCTTTTATATCTTTTCAATAGGGAAAGTATATAGGATGTCTTCTCATCCCGGAATTTTCCTCATAATCTTCCGATATAACTCCCGTATCGTTCCGGTATCGCGATATGGGAAAGATACGGGAATCTCAATGGCTGCAAATTGCAAAAGAGTAAGGATGGAATTTCTTTGATAGATTGATAATTATGGAATTGCAGTAAGATAATTTCCAGAGAGTAGAAGCCAGTGCAGACAATTTCTTGGTGTCAAAATCGGCAGAAGGCAACCGTAAATGCGGAAAGAGTTTGAAAGCTATCCGCAAGGAAGAAAAGATAGAATTGGCTTGAAAAAAGCCGATTTTAACTCAAAGAAAGGTGACCATTTAAATATCTATCAGGGCTGTAGGTCTATCTTGGGCGGCAATAAACAGTTTTATATCGCTGCGGATGCTATCCAGATATTCCTGCATTGTCTGTTCTGCTAAAGAAGGCAAATTATTTATCTCGCTTAGATGTGCCAGAATAAGGTTTTTTAAACCGGGATGAACCAGGGCAGAAATTAAGCCAACTGCTTGCATATTGGAAAGATGACCCTGATTTCCGTGAATGCGCTGTTTAAGTTTCCAATCGTAGGGACCTTCCATCAGCATTCTTTCGTCGTGATTGCTTTCCAGAATTAAAGTGCTTACTCCGGTTAATTTCAAAAGGCATAATTGAGTAGGATAACCCAGGTCTGTAGCCACTCCCAATTTGCGTTTGGGTTCGGAATCCTGATAAAAAACGAAATTACAGCTCTCGGCAGCATCGTGAATGGAAGAAAACGGCTCTATAACTATATCTTTAATCGCAAAACTGCTACCCGTATTGAAAAGGGCTATTCTGTCCTGCACATTTCCCAAACGCGCGGCACAGGAAAAAAGAGTAGGTCTATTGATATAAACGGGTATTTTCAGTTTGCGGGAAATGGCTCCTACGCTTTTGATATGATCGGAATGTTCATGGCTTACGAGAATGCCGTCTATTTTTGCCGGCTCTACCTTTAATGATGCCAGACAATCCATAATTCTGTGCATACTTATTCCGGCATCTAATAGCAGAGCGGTCTTTTCGGTTTGAATTAAAACGCAATTACCTTTACTGCCACTGGCAATAATAACGGTCTGAAACATAAGTCCTAAACTGGTCTGTAAATTTTATAGTAGCGGTTATTCAGTTTGTCATATTCTGTCCAAACCGCAAAAGGCGGGGCAGCTTCAATAATTTGGGTTACGCCTTTTGCTTGGGCATCCAGATTATCACAATGGTGAAGGACAATCGCTTCCAGGGTTTGCGGTAAACGGACGGACGCTTTTTCGTATTCTCCATGATGAGAGAGAATCAAATGACGCAAATTTAGCAACAATTCTTCAGGGAAACCTGGAATTTTAGAGGCATTTTCACACGCTATTTGATCGGAAAGCGCTAAATGCCCTATCAGGCGTCCCGCATCCGTAAAATCAATATTGCCCAAGTTAGCATATTCCTGAACTTTGGCTACATCGTGCAATAATGCTCCGCTGATGAGTAAATCATAATCTACAGGATACAAAGTAGAGGCAAATTCACATAGCGAGGCAACGGCAACCGTATGTTCAATAAGTCCATTGATATAATTGTGATGCCAGCTTTTAGCTGCAGGTGCCCGGAGGAATTTAGTAAAGAACTCCTTATCGTCAAAAATAAGATGAAGCAGCTTGTTCAGATAGGGTTGCCGCACTTTATCCACAAATTCAAAAAAACGGTCGCCAAGAACTTCCGGCTCAATTTTACTCCGCGTTAAGTAATCATCCAAATTATATTCGGATTTATCGGCAAAACGCAGTTTAGTAATGGAAAGCTGAACCTGCCCTTTATAATTTACAACGGTTCCTTGAACGCTGATAATATCGCCGGCATCAAATTCATCGGAATGCCTGGCAGCGTCCTTCCATACATTAGCTGAGATGGTTCCTGTTTTATCTTGCAGTTTAAGGCGCAAGTAAAGGTCGTTTTTCCCTTCCCGGAGTTCTTTTTCGGCTACCAGATATAAGCCGCTGATTTCCTGATTAACTTTTTGATATAATTCGGCTACGGAAATATGTTCTGTCATAATAAGATATCACTTTATAACTGTTATTTTTCGGGTTTGATGAATTACTCTGCCCCTGTTTGAGGTTTCACAACGCAAAAAATAGATGCCGGAAGCAGGGAAAATTTCAGGCGGGATTGCAGTTTCTTTAAAGCTTTTACCGATACTGAAGACCTTCTGCCCTTTGATGTTGTAAACCGTGTAACTGGCAGGATAGAAAGAAGATGATATATTTAACATCCCTTTCCCCCTAAAAGGATTGGGATAGATGGAAATAACGGGTTGCGGAAGAACTTCATCGGCATTGGAAACTACCAAATTCAAAGGAAGCTCTGCCCATTTAGCGTAATAAATTGTGCCCCCGCTGTTATAAGGATTTTGCAGCCAGTAATATATGCGATAGGATTTTAGCGAATCCAATTCCGTAGTATTGATAATAATTTCTACTGCTACACTATCACCAATATTCAGAGTGCCACTGAAAGGGATCTCAAAAGCAAGCCATTTTTTAAGGGAAAAATATTCACCACCGGTAAATTGATTACTTTCAAAAATCCCGGCATAAAATTTGGGGTTGAGAGCAGAGGTGGAATTCCATTCAAATAAAGAAGTTCTATCGTTATAGAGTTCAATATTTACCAGTAAATTTTCCGGGGTTTCAGGATCAAGAATACTAACGCTGCAATTGCTACGGGAAATAAAACTTCGCTTTTGCTGGGCTGCAGAAATGGCAGTAAGCACTTGTTCCGAATTGGCTGCAACCTGCATATAAAACCTTTTATAACCATCTATTACGGTTAGCGGTAACGAATTGAACTGGTAATAGTTAAATCTTTGCACCGCCGATAAATTGGAAAGCTCATCTGACTGATTGGGAAAATAGAGCAAATGATGAACATCAGATGTCTCCTGAGGCAAATCATCTATCCCGGATGCATAACGCCGGAAATATTCTACCAGATGACAGCTTCCTGTATCCTGAAAAATATTGTAATAACGCGCCGCAAGAATTATCCCGGGATGATTTTTAAAGGCAAGAGTTACCTTTATCTGAGTAGGATTTCTTCCGAAAGAAATGCTTTCAGAACTATCCACCCTAAGAGAATCCCGCGGACTAATATTCAATAAAGGAATTTGCAGGGTTTGATTAAGCTCCTGTGAAGGATTGGTGAAATTAACTTCCAAAGTGTCGCTGAAGGAATATTGACTGTGATTGTAAACAGTTACGGAAGGTGAAACATTTGAACCGGGCAAAATGTTTTCCGGAAGAGAAAAACTAAGTAATTCCAGGTTCGTATTGCTTAAATTAAAATCGCCTATAGCACTAACCCGTAATTCACAACTAAAACCGGCAGTAAATAAACTTTGCCAATATTCATTGCCCTGCACTTCAGTATTGTAATAAAAACTGTTCTTACCGGTTCCTACCGAAGCACTTAAATATTTATCACTTACAGGCAAAGTAAAATCCATCACTAACCAGGCAATCCGCAAAGGATTTTGAACAGCAGGAAAGGTAATAACAGCCGGGTTTTCCGATAGAGTTATTGTTTGCCAGTCCCCTCCCGGCATTATTGTGCCTGGAAAATAGTTTAATTCGTTATTGCCGCCATATTGTTCGCTCCATAAAGAAACCCGCATTTCCAAATTGGGATAGGGAGAATAGATTTTAAAACTATTTAAAGCGAAAGAAGCAGAATCAGACAAAGGATATGCACCCTGAAAATTGAAACGCACAGCCCAGGTTTTTGGACCCGATAGATGATAGGCATCTTCCAAATTATGGTAGCGAAAGTGATATAACTTGCTGTCTTCGGTATCTTTAATCCCACTGCCGGCAACAACCTGCAAAGGAGAAACAGCATAGCCAAATAACGGTAACATTAGCAATAAAATGCAGCTGAAATCAGACAGGAAATTCCGCTTTCTCATAATAAACGAAGGATGAGATAGAAAGTTACGCATTTCCCCTCTCTGCCAAAATCATACCTGGCAGCCCTTTTTTTACTTTTTCCAAGAAAGCTAATGGCTGAAACGCAGGACTGTTCACTTAGGCAAACTCCTTCAGCATTAAGCGAGCCGTAATAATATCGCTAATAATAGCAACACGCAATTCATCAATGCTGTGAAACATCTTTTCCTCTCTCAAATAACGGAGCAAATCCAGCTCCAGATATTGACCGTAAAGATCACCCGTAAAATCAAGAATATGGGTCTCTATTTCTATAATTCCCGTTTTTTTCACGGTTGGACTGCAACCGATATTTGTCAACCCGAAAAATACATTGCCCTGCCAATACACTTTAGAGAGGTAGATTCCATTTTTGGGAATCAATTGATGAGGACTTAGCAAATTCAAATTGGCAGTGGGAAAGCCAATTTTCCTGCCCTGAGAATTACTGTGTCCTATTGTGCCTAATAAACGGTAAGGTTTACCTAAAAGAAGATCGGCTCCTTCCACTTGCCCCTGTAACAATAAATTCCTGATAACACTGCTGCTGATTGGTTTACCTTCATAAAGCAGGGGTTCCACATATTCTACCCGATAACCAAGCTCCCCGGAATGCTTGCAGAGAAACTGATAGTTGCCCTGACGCAAATGCCCGAAATGAGAATCATAACCCATTACAATTACTTTGGGCTGAAATTGGGGAATGATGTATTCCTGCAAAAATTTTAAGGGAGGCGTCTTTGCCAGTTCGGAAGTAAAATTCAGCAACTCCACCCTTTCAATACCCAAATTTTTCAGTTCCCTTTCTTTGAGAACTGCGGGACACAACATTTTGGGCAAAGGATGAACTCGTAACACAAAAGCAGGATGGTCTTTATAGCTGAGGACAACACTTTGCAAACCTTCCGCTTTGCTTATTTCTCTTACCCGTTGCAGCAATTTCTGATGCCCCAAATGCAAGCCGTCAAAAGTCCCAATGGTTAAAACCGAATTCTTTGTCATTGGTAACCCCGGTAGAACGATGTTTGTTTTGCCCTTTCTTGGCTGGTTATTTCGTTACCGCAAAATTCGTTATATTGAAAGAAACTGGTTGTAAATGGAACGACGAGGACATCGTTCTTCCGATTGTAACCCCGGTAGAGCGATGTTTGCATTGCCCTTTCTTGGCTGGTTCTTTCGTTACCGCAAAATTCGTTATATAGAAAGAAGCTGGTTGTAAGTGGAACGACGAGGATTCCGTTCTTCCGTTTTAAATTTCTTCTATTCATTTCAGCACTATTTCAGGATGGATAAGGTTTTGGTTTCTTTTTCCGATTGCCCAAAGCTCGGAATTGAACAGCAAAAGATAGTTTTCAGCGTTCTCTTCCGCAAGCGCTATATCTGTTCCATTCATCACTTTGGCAAATTCATCCTCAGTTAAATTACGGCAGGAAAACAAAGGAAATACTTTGTTATAATCAAGACCGTAATCACTCCAGTTATCTCTATTCAGCTCCTGTAACTTAACGGCATTCTGTAATGTTATCCTGCCAATGCTTTCTCGTTTAAGAAAAGTGGTATAGGCAACTGTGTTTAATTGTTCTGCCAGCCATTCACTTAATGCCCTTATGTAGGTTCCTTTGCTTACTCGGCAACGATAACTAAGTTCATCGGGCTTTTCTGTATTCAGGGGTAGAAATTCAAACTCCGTTATCCGGACTGCCCGCTTCGGTAAATTGAATTGCTCTTTTTGGCGTGCCAGTTCATAAGCTCTTTTCCCTTGTATTTTAACCGCGGAATATGCTGGAACGGAAAGTTCGTTAATTTGCAATGCCTTCTTTGCCAAGCTATCCAGTTTATCCCTAAATTCGGGAATTGAAGCCGTAGCAATTATTTCCCCTTCCTGATCACCGGTATCTCTTTTTTCCCCCAATTTCATTGTTGCAGTATAGGTCTTATCCTCTCTTTCACAAAAACCCGCCAAACGAGTGAAGGAACCGATACAGCAAATAAGCAATCCCTCAGCGAAAGGATCAAGCGTTCCGGTATGCCCGATTTTTCTAATGCCGGTAATTTTACGCAGTTCTCTGATAACCGCAAAAGAGGTGATACCGGCAGGTTTATCAATAGCCAGAAAAGCATTATTCTTTCGGGACAGCGATGGCATTGATAACATCCTTCAGCAGTTTCTCTTTTGCTTCTTCCAATTTGCCATATAGATAACAACCCGCTGCCTGTTTATGACCTCCACCTCCATAAGGAACTGCAATTTTGTTCACATCAACGGTCTCAGACCGCAAGCTGATTTTATAGACCCCTTCTTGCTCTTCCCTTAAGTATATAATTACCTCAATTCCTTTTATACCTTGCACCCAACGCGTTGCATTCATAATACTTTCGGGATCAATATTGTTATCTCTGCTCATCGCAGCAGTGGAATACATCGTTAAAATCCGGCGCTGATAAAAAAGTTCAATGGTAGCAAGGGTTTCTCCAATGTAACGCATTTCCTCTGCAGAGTGATTCATAAAGAAATGGCGGTATTGTTCATTGGGCTTAATTCCCAGGTATGCCAATTTGGAGGCAAAAATAAATACCGCGGCATCGGTATTGGCGTTCACGAAGTTATTGGTATCGTTTAAGATAGTTGTATATAGGCAATTGCCCACAAATAGACAATCGGCATCAGGCATTTCCAGTATTTCCGGTTCAAAAAGGGCATAAAGCATTTCCCCTACACAGGCAAAAGCAGGTTCAATGTAGCTTAGTTCAGCTGGAATCAGGTTATTCTCTTTTTCGTGGTGATCAAGCACTACCGTTAATTGCGCTTTATCAATTAAAGCTCGTCTATTCCCCAAGCGGTCATAAGAATTACAATCCAGAACTATAGCCAAGGCAAAATTCAGGTCTTCCACATTAAGCATAGCAAAGCGTTTTTCATTGCCTTTCCCGTCCCGCAAATAGTTATAGCGGCTAAGGTCATCGTTATCGGTAACCAGCAACGAATTCTTGCCTAAAAAAGAAATTATTCTTTGCAAGGCAAGAGCTGCACAATAACCATCTCCATCCGGACTGATATGCGTAGTAATTACTATGCTGTCTGCTGAGGAGATTAGTTCCAGCAGTTTGGTTCTAATATTTTCCATTTTTCTCGTAAACAAAAAAATCGCCTCAGAGGGCGATTTTTCCTTCTGTAATAAAAGGTTTTCAGGTTAAAGCGAAGAGAGAGAATTACTATTCGTCCTCATCATCATCTTCAAAATCGTCGTAATCCTCTTCGTCCTCATCTTCATCAAAATCAAAGAAGTCGTCATCATCATCCAGGTATTCGTCAATATCAATATCCTGGTCTTCGTCGTCATCGTCATCAAAATCATCTTTTTTAAGTGAGGCAAGCAGTGTCTCTACCTTAGAGGCACGTTCTTCTGTCTCGTCGTAGTAGAAAGAGAGTTCGGGAATGGTTCTCATAATTTGTGCTCCTGCAATTTGTTTTTTTAAAAAGCCAGATGACTTCATCAGGAGTTCCCTGATTTGGTTATGACTGGCGGGATTATTATAATGCGAAAAGTAAAGCTTGGCATAGTGCAAATCCTTGGAGATTACAACATCGGTAATTTGCACCCAAGCCAGTTTAGGGTCGTTCAATTTTTGCGAAAGCGCAATATTGAAGAGCTTTTTTAGTTCTGCCTGCAAACGGGGGATGCGATAGTTCTTCATTTACAATTTTTGGCTAACCTCATTCACCACAAATGCTTCCAATACATCTCCTTCTTTAATATCAGAGAAATTGGCTAAGGTTAATCCGCATTCAGAACCGGCACGCACTTCTTTAACATCATCGGCGTAATGTTTTAACGAACTGAGCATATCTTCAATTACTAAAACATCATCCCGATACACACGAATCTTACAGTTTGCTTGAATAACACCTTTATCAACCTGGCAGCCGGCAATAGTTCCCACTTTCTTTATTTTAAATACTTGTTTCACTAATGCGCTACCCAGAACCTGTTCTTCATATTTTGGCTTCAGCAATCCTTCCAACGCACTACGCAGGTCTTCAATGGCATCATAAATAACCTGATAGAGCTTTATTTGCACTCCTTCATCTTCAGCCATTTTTCGTGCCTGATGCGAAGGACGCACATGAAATCCCATTATTATAGCATCCGAAGCAGCAGCCAGAGAAACATCCGCTTCGCTTATTCCGCCAATGCTTTTATGGATAATATTAACGCTAACTTCCTCGTTGGAGAGTTTTTGAAAGCTATCTGCCAATGCCTCTGCAGAGCCATCCGTATCTGTTTTCAAGATAATATTCAAGGTATTTATCTGTTCTTCTTTTATGCGGGCAAAGATATTCTGCAGGGAACTCTTGTTTTGGAATTTTTCCCGTTCCATCCGAATTTGTTGTCGTTCGCCACTTATACTGCGCGCTGTTTTTTCACTATCTACCTGATTAAGAATATCTCCTGCTTTAGGGGTATCGGAAAGACCATATACCCTTGCCACATCTGAAGGAAGGAGAACTTTAATTTCGCCTCCGCGTTCGTTTTCCATTTTCCGAATTCTGCCATGCACAGCTCCACAAACAACAATATCGCCTTTACGCAAAGTTCCTTCTTGCATCAGAATTGTGGCAGAAGGACCCATTCGGGCATCCATTCCCGCTTCAATCACTACAGCAGAAGCAGGAACATCTTTTTTGGCTTTCAAATCCAGCAATTCTGCCGTTAAAAGAATCAGCTCAATCAAATTTAAGATACCTTCTCCGGTTACCACTGAAGTTCTGCACCAGGGAATGTCGCCTCCGTATTGTTCCAGATAGACACCCATATCTAATAACTGTGAAATAACTTTATCTACATTGGCATCCGGAAGATCAACTTTGTTAATGGCAATTATCATTGACACTCCGGCTGCTTTAGCATGATCAATAGCTTCCCGCGTTTGAGCTTTAACGCCTTCCGTAGCAGCAATTACAATTACCGCAATATCAGTAACATTGGCTCCGCGTGCACGCATCGCTGTAAATGCTTCGTGCCCCGGAGTATCCAAAAAAGTGATTTTATATTTATTGATATCAATTTGGTAAGCACCAATATGTTGTGTAATGCCTCCAGATTCACCAGCCACTACATGGGTATTGCGAATATAATCTAAAATAGAAGTTTTGCCGTGATCTACATGACCCATAATAGTAACTACGGGAGGTCGTTTTTCTTCTCTCACTTCGCTATATTGTTCCATTTCCCGATTGATTATATCCATTCCGTATTCATCTTCAAAGCGGTAGTCAACCTTAAATTCATCGCAAATCATTTCCAGCGAGTCCTTATCCAGCCGTTGATTCATTGTTACCAGCTGACCCATCATAAAGAACTTGGAAATTATCTCGGAAGGCGAAACATTCATAATTTTCGCCAGCTCACTAACTGAGGTGAATTCTCTGATGATGATTTCATTACTGCGGTCTTCTACATTTTGGGCTTCCCGGTGGTATTTTTTCCGCTTAGAGCTCTTTTGCAGGGTCTTTTTAATATTACGGGAAATTTCCGCCTCATCCACTTCAACGGTTTCAACTAATTTCTGTTTCGCTTTCTTGGTGCTGGAGATAATAGCTTTTTTATGTTTACTTTTATCTCCCAGTTCTTCATGGCTAATTTTTCCCTTGCCGAATTTCTTTACTTCGGGTTCTTTAGCAGGTTCAATTGCCGGTGGAACGGCAACTTGTTTTACTGGAGGGACGCCTGTTTCTTTTTTTCTGCGTTGGTCACCTTTTCTCTGATCCGGTTTGGGTTGAAAGCGTTCCGGCTTATAACCTCTTTCCGGTTTGGGTTGAATATGATCCGGCTTATAACCTCTTTCCGGTTTGGGCTGAATATGTTCCTGTCTATATCCCTTTTCCGGTTTGGGCTGAATATGTTCCTGTCTATAACCCTTTTCCGGTTTGGGCTGAATATGCTCCGGTTTATAACCCTTTTCCGGTTTGGGCTGAATATGTTCCTGTTTGGGTTGAACATCAGTTTTAGGTGTTTCCACAATTGGTTTCGGAGGATGTTCCGCAGGTTTTTCTTCAGCCGGTTTTTCTATCTCCGGTTTAGCTGTTATCTTTTCAGTTTCTTTTTCGGGTATCGGTTCTTCTTCTTTAGGTGTTTCTTTAACCGGTTCCTGAACGGGAGGAACTTTTTCCGCTGCCTTTTTGCTTTCTTCTTCTTGGGCAATATGCTGTGCTTTAGCTGCCTGACGCATTTCCATCAACCGTTTACGATCTCTTTCAGCTCGCTTTTCAGCATCTATTTGTTCGTTATATTTAACGCGTATTTTATTAGCAACATCATCCTCAATTAAGCTCATGTGGCTTTTAACATTCACTCCTAAATCGGTGAGATGTTTTTTTAACGCCATCGTACTTATTTTCAGTTCTTTTGCCAATTCGTGAACTCTTATCGTCAATTTATCCTCCTCTCTGTTTCAGAGAGCCAATACTCCATTATTTTACCTGCGAAATTCTTATCTATAATTCCGAATACACCTGTTACGGATAAACCCAAAGCAGAGCTTATTTCTTGCTGACTTCCGGTTTCTATCACCGCTCCGGAAATCCCTGCCGATAAAGCTAATTTCTTCATTTTATCCCTTGTCCGCTCTGAACTATCCGCTGCCAGAATTAACAGCTCTATTTCTTTTTTATGCATTGCTCTTTCACAGGCACTATAACCGGAAACCAGTTTTCCTGCTTTGCGGGCAAATTGCATCAGAGTAAGAATCCTAAGATTCATCTTATTTTCCTTTTCTGATGACCCTTCCGCCATTTGTTAAGTCCTTTAAAACAATCAGCAGAAGGGCATAAGTAGAATCTGCGCCCCGGAATTATCCTGCGAAAATCAAAAACTATGCCACTTTCCGTGAGAAAAAAATTGAGCAGTTGATTCTGGTCAACCTTTTTCTTACAAACCACGCAAGTGCGAATCGGAAGGTGAGCTGCTTTACTGTTTTTATTCGGCATCAGAAATACTTTGCTGCCTCTTTGAGTCGTTCAGCCGTCTTTTGCCCCATCCCTTCAATATTACACAATTCTTCTACGGAAGCCATATAAATATCCTGAACGCTTGTATAACCTGCTTGTTTTAATGCATCGGCAATTTTAGAAGTAACTCCATCCATTTCTGTAATATGGCTTATAGTTCTTCGTTCTTTTGCCATTTTTTCTTCAAATTCTGCCATCGTAAAAATATCTATTTTCATTCCTACCAGTTTGGCAGCCAGTTTCACATTTTTTCCCTGTTTGCCTATTGCCATCAGTTTATCTGTTTCATCCACAATCACGCTGGCAGAGTGATTGCGTTCAATAATAACGCGTTTAATTCCTTCTATACCAAGGGCATTTTCAATCATTTTTTCGGGGTCTTCACTATGCACAACTATATCTATTTGTTCACCATGCAATTCTTTCCGTAAAGAATCAATACGCGTGCCTTTAGGACCTACGCAGGCAACTATCGGATCTATCTTAGGGTCAACAGTTTCCAATTCTACTTTAGTTCTAATTCCCGGCTCCCGCACTATTTTCCTGATTTTAATTTCCCCACTGAATATGGCAGGAATTTCCGCTTCAAACAATTTCTTCACAAATTCAGGATTGGTGCGGGAAAGAATAATTACAATCCCGTCTTTTCCGGGTCTGATATTAACAATGTATGCCTTGATATTTTCACCCACCCGGTAAAATTCATTCTCAATCTGTTCATCAATTGGCAGCAGAGCATCGGTGTGTCCAATATCAATGATGTAACCTCCAAAATCATCTATTGCCTTAATTTTTCCAGTTACTATAGTATGTTTCTGTTTATTAAAATCATTCTGAATTTTATCATCTTCCAGCTGGCGAATTCTATCTTGAATCAATTTCTGCACTGTCTTCACTAACTTTGGCTCAAATTCGTTCAGAGACATCGTTTTTTCAATATAATCACCCACTTGCGCTTTGGGGTTGTATTCGTTACGCGCATCAATTAAAGATATTTGCCCAAAGCTTTCTTCTTGTTCCACCACCAAACTTTTAAACTTCACTTTCACACTACCGGAAAGTTCATCTACAAAAACCTGTAACTCTGCTTCCGGTTCCAAACGCTTTTGCAAAGTGGAAGTTACGGACTCCAGAATGATGTTTTGAATCATCCCTGTATCCAACTGCTTAATTGCCGCAAGCTTACTGAGAGCTTCAATTGTATTAATAGCCATCGCTCACTTTCTCCTCTTCGGAATACCTAAAAATACTGTTTTAGCACGGATTATGGACTTAAAAGGTATTTCCGTAATCGTCCCTCTATCATCTACAACTATTGTATCCTGATTCACCTCTGTTAAAGTCCCCATTATGGATTTCTTTTCTTCGCCTTCAGTGAATTGCACCGCTACTTTTTCATTGATAGCGCTAACATAATGACTTTTCAACTTTAAAGGCCTTTCCACTCCTGGCGAAGATACTTCCAGAAAATAACGCTCCGGAATGAGGTCAAAGGTCTCCAATTCGTTCCCCAAAGCAGAACTGAAAGCAGCACATTCATCCAATGTAACTCCCCCAATTTTAGTAAGATAGACAGTTATAATTCTCCCTTTGCCAGACATCTTTTCATCAATGTCATACACTGCAAGATGCATTTCCTGACAAATCTTCCTGGCTATCTCTTCTACCTGCGCTCTGTAAAATTCCATCTTTTTACCTCATTCTTTTTCCGGAACAACGATGTCCCTGTCGTTCATAAAACCCGGAACAACGATGTCCTCAGCGTTCATAATTAACTGACCGGAACATCAACCATCCGGTTAACTACTTTATTTTATTATTTCTCGCAATCAATCCATCCAATTAGCGAAAAATCCTCAAATCTCTATACCCGATTTGCTTCAAAAAAAATAGCTATCAATGTAGCTATCTATCTCCGTTTTAAACGGTTACTATTCCCTGGAAACCGATTTTCTGTATCGGTTTATATACATAAATTCTTTTAAAAATCTCTGCTCTTATTTGTCAAGCAAAATCTTCAAAAATATCCGTTCGTCCCTAATTGCATTATCTACTTAATACTTACCTGTTTACGATGAATACAACATTGTTATTAAATAGCCAAAGCCCCTTAGGGCAAGATCGGATGGTTGACCTCCTGGTCAACCCCTTCTTGTGCTTGAACGACGAGGACCTCGTTCTTCCGGCAAAAAAAAGCCCCTTAGGGCAACACTAAAATAGCGACGGTGGCGTAAGCCCCTCGGGAAAAGTAAGCCCCGAGTGTTTTTTTTCACTTTCCCGGTTCCCTAAAGCCCCTTAGGGCGACACTAAAATAGCGACGGTGGCGTAAGCCCCTCGGGAAAAGTAAGCCCCAAGGGCTTTAAGATACCTCGACCCTCTCAACCCTCCAAAAACCTCTCATTTATCTTGTGCCCGGTATTCATCCTGCAATTTTTTTCTCTTCATTTCATTTTTCCAGGTAGCGCAGAAAGAGTTCAAAGACCTCAGCCGGCAGTCGTTTGGCTTTTCCTTCCGAGGCAAAAACGATTGTTATATCTGCTGCAAAACATTTTTCTCCTGCAGCGTTATAAATTTCCTGATGCCATTTTCCTTTAATTCTGTTCATTTCGGTAAAGCAGCTTTTAACAGTTATCAGTTCATCGTGATCAATGGCTTTAATAAAACTCATTTCCACATAATGCACAAAGAGCTGGACGCCTTTTTTTTGCAGCTCGGACTGCGCCAGATTCATTTCATAGAGGGCTTCGCTGCGTGCACTTTCTAAAAGTTGAAGGTAATTGGCATTATTTAAATGACCGTAGATATCGCATTCGTAGCCATAGATTCTTTTAGTAAAAGCAAAAAACATTGTTTTATCCTCTTAAGAAAAAGGTTGTAGCGGAATTTTTCTTGACCGATAACCGCTTTTATTTTGGTATGTAAAAAATTATTATAGATAGAGGATATTATGGCTGGAAAAAATGTCAATCAGAAAATAAAGCAAAATATCGGCAAAACCTCCAAAACTATGCATCCCGCCAAGCCCGCAGCGAAGATTAAAGAGCCCTCTGCTTTTGCCAAACACCTTCCCTGGATTTTAGTTATAGTGCTATTTCTTTTACTCAGTTTAATCTATTTTCCTGTTGCCTATCAAGGAAAGGCACCTCAGGCATCAGATATAAATCAATGGCAGGGAGCCGCAAAAGCCATAATTGATTATAATGCAACGCACAAGGATAATGCTTTATGGACTCCTTATATGTTTTCCGGAATGCCAACTTATATGATTTCCTTTCCTAATCGCTATCCTTTTCTGGAAAGCATAACCAAGATTACCGATAAAGTTATCAACTGGCGTATCTTCTTGCTGTTTGTTGGCGGTTTGGGTATCTTTTTACTTTTAAGGCAGCTGAAAATGGATTCCTGGATTGCTTTTTTTGCTGCAATTGCCTTTGTTTTTTCCTGCCATTGGGTAGGGCTTTTGGATATTGGCCATAATACCAAATTCCGTGCTATAATGTATATCCCTTGGGTTGTTTGGGCTCTCTTGCGTTTAAAGGAAAAGCCCAATATGCTCAATTTGGGTTTACTGGCAACTTTTCTGATTACGCAATTAAGGGAAAACCATCCTCAGATAACATATTATCTCTATCTGTTTATCGGTATGTTCTGGATTTATGCTTTAATTGAGGCAATTCAGAGTAAGCAATATAAAAAATTCGGGGGCTGGACAGGACTGCTGATTATTGCTTTTGGGTTAACTGCCCTGGCAGTGATGAATCCCTATCTATCTACTTGGGAGTATAGTCATTACACAATGCGAGGTGGAACAGCAGGTCTGGAAAAAGGTTATGCTCAAGCATGGAGTTTCCCACCTATAGAAATAATTTCCTTTCTTATCCCTGATTTCTTTGGGGGAATAAATGAGAACTATTGGGGTGCAATGCCCTTCACGCAAATTTATAACTACTTTGGCATAGTAGTTTTAGCTTTGGGAGTGATGGCTCTTTTTGGCAAACATAAAAAGTTCTCTCTCTTTTTATGGATTGTTTCAGCTATTTTCTTAGTGCTTAGTTTTGGCAGTTTTACTCCTTTTATATCTGATTTCTTTTTTAAGTATCTGCCGATGTTCAATAAATTCCGCGTGCCTTCTATGATGCTGATTATGGTTCAGATTATTGGAGTTATTCTTGCTGCTTTGGGTTTGGATACAATTGCTTCCCTGGAAAATAACAGCAAGTGGCAAAAAAGCTTATTTACTGCTTTCTGGATTAGCGGAGCGGTGTTTATTCTCTTTCTCATTTTGGGACAAAGTGTTTTCAAAGGTCTGCCCTATACTAATGCTGCAGAAATTGAACAATACGAAAAATATAATGCCCTTGCCAAATTGGAAGAAATGAAAAGTTTGCGCCCCGGATTGCTTTACAAAAGCGGAATTCTGAGTTTGCTGCTGTTAACTGTTTCTCTTGGGTTATGTTATCTTGCCAGCGCTAAAAAACTGAAGAAAGTTGCTTTAGTGCTACTTATTACCCTCGTTACTTTTATAGACCTGTATATATACACAGGAAAACACTTAAAAGACCTCTATCCGGCAGAAGAAAGAGAAGCTCGTTTCGTAACTCAGGATTTTGATGAATTCCTTCTGGCAGATAAAGATAATTTCCGTATTTACCCTTATAATATGGGTAATATAAGAAATGCAGGTGAATGGGCTTATTACCATCAAACCATAGATGGTTACAGCGCTGCCAAACTAAAACGCTATGATGATGTCTGGAAGCTTATTCAGGGAGATGAGAAAAATGAAAATGAACTATATCGTTATCTAAATGGTTTTTATAATAAAGGAAATAAAGAAATTCCCACCCCTTTACTGGATATGCTTTCTACGAAATACATTATCTATCCCGATTCGTTGCCCTACGCTTTTCTGCTGAATAAAATAAAACCTGTTTTTACCAGTTACTCGGGAGCTAATATTTATCAGAATTTAACAGCTTATCCTCGTGCCTGGTTTGTTGATTCGCTATCCGTAATTCCGGAAACGAAAGCGCGTCTGCAAAAAATGCGGAACCCATACTTTAATCCCCGCTCTTTAGCCATTGTGGAAAGTAAAATAGAGGGCGTTTATAAACCCGATAGCTGCTATGCCAAAGAGACCTTTTTTGATATGCACAATGTTAAATATGAGGTGGCAACCGATAAAAATGCTTATCTCGTGCTTTCGGAAATTTACTATCCTGCGGGCTGGAAGGCATTTATAGACGGCAAAGAAACAGCAATATATCCCACAAATCACATTTTAAGAGGTGTTATCGTTCCCCAGGGAAAACATACTGTGGAAATGAAATTTATCTCTGAGATCTATCGCTTTAGTTTGATTTTAAGTTTAACAGGTATCCTGGCAACGGTTGTGCTTCTGGCAATAGGAATTGGATGGGAAATGAAAAAAGGTAAGAAGGTCAAGAGGGCGAGAGGTCAAGAGGTCTAAAGGGCGAGAGGTCAAGAGGTCAAGAGGTCGAGAGGGCGAGAGGTCAAGAGGTCTAAAAAGTAGCCGGAGCTCGCTGTAGCTCCGCACTTTGGGTAGCCGGAGCTCGCTGTAGCTCCGCATTTTGGATAGCCGGAGCTCACTGTAGCTCCGCTTTTTGGGTAGCCGGAGCTCGCTGTAGCTCCGCATTTTTTTCCTGGGGAGGAATAGCGTCCTCCAGCTACAATAGTTCTTCCAGTAAGTGTTGCAGCAATTCCAGCTTAGTATTCACCTCGTTAAATTTCTCTTTTTCTTTGGCAACCACTTCCTCTTTAGCGTTATTCAGGAAATTGGGATTAGCCAGTTTTGTCTGAATTCCGTTTAATTCTTTAGTCAATTTCTCAATTTGTTTCCCGAGGCGATTTTTTTCGCTTTTAATATCCACCAGTCCGCTCAAGGGCAAAAATATCTCTATATTCCTAACTACAGAAGCGATAGCAGCTTTGGGTTTAGTAATCTGCACTCCTCCGGAGAAACTTTTCACTTTTGCCAAACGACGGAAGTAAGCCATATAATTTTCAAAGAGTTCCTGTTGAGAACCTTCGGCAAAGCGGATAACCATCTCAATTTCCTGAGAGGGAGCCAGGTTTATTTGTTTACGCAGGTTCCGAATAGCAGTAATGCTTTCCTGCACAAAGCGCATATTATTATTAATCTCGTTATCTATAAGTGTTTCATCCGCTTCCGGGAAGGCAGCGATAATTAGTGCTTCTTCTTTTAGCGGAAAGATTTTTTTTATGCCCTGCCAAATTTCTTCAGTTATAAAAGGCATAATTGGATGCAATAAACGCATTCCCTGTTGCATTACATTCAGCAGTATATATTTAGCCGTTAATCTGCTTTCATTTTCTGCAGAAGGGTTTAACCTGTCTTTACTCAGCTCAATATACCAGCTGCAAAATTCATCCCACATAAACTTAAAGATTTCAGTGGCAGCATCGTTAAACCGCAAATTTTCATAGTGAGCCCGCACTTCTATGGTCACTTCCTGAAGTCGGGAAATTATCCATTTATCAGCAAGTTCCAGTTGCAATTCATTTTCGGCAGGAAGTCCCTGAATACTTTCCGCATTCATCATTATGAACCTGTAGGCATTCCACATTTTATTGGCAAAGTTGCGTCCTGTTTCCAAAATGCTTTCACTGAAAATAACATCCGCACCTTTGGGAGTGCCAAAAATCATACTGAACCTTAAAGCATCGGCTCCTACGGTATTAATTAAATCAATCGGATTAGGCGAATTGCCTAAGGACTTACTCATTTTGCGTCCGATTTCATCTCTCACAGTTCCATGTAGCAAAACAGTATCAAAGGGAATTTTATCCTTAAAATGGAGGGTACTCATAATCATTCTGGCAACCCACAGGTAGATAATCTCTGGAGCCGTAATTAACACATTGGTAGGAAGATAGTAATTAAGATCTGCCGTTTCATCAGGCCAACCCATTGTAGAAAATGGCCATAACCAACTGGAAAACCAGGTATCCAGCACATCGGAATCCTGAGTAAACTTCGTTCCTCCACATTGGGGACACTTTTCCGGCATTTCCTTGGCTACAATCATATTATTACAACTATCACAATAATATACAGGGATGCGATGTCCCCACCAAATTTGCCGTGAGATACACCAGTCCCGAATATTATTCATCCAGTGCATATAGACCTTTGTCCAGCGTTCCGGCTGAAATTTTACTTCTCCTTTTTCCACCACTTCTATGGCTTTTTGGGCTAAGGGAGCCATTTTCACAAACCACTGATCGGAAAGATAGGGTTCAATAACTGTATCGCAACGATAACAATGCCCTACAGAATACGGATGAGTTTCTGTTTTTTCCAGCAGGCATTGTTCGGTAAGCATTTTCAGAATTTTTTCCCGGCAGGCATAACGCTCCAAACCTTGAAATTCCTTCCCGGCATTTGCGTTCATTACTCCGGTTTCATCCATCACCAAAATCTGCTGTAAATTATGCCGGATGCCAATTTCAAAATCGTTAGGATCGTGAGCAGGAGTAACTTTCACGCAACCGGTGCCAAATTCCCTATCTACATAATCATCCGCTATTATCGGTATCTTTCTATCCGTTAAAGGCAGCAGCAATTCTTTGCCAATTAAGGAACTGTAGCGTTCATCCTTGGGATTAACGGCAACGGCAACATCTCCTAACATTGTTTCCGGGCGGGTTGTTGCCACAGTTAAATAGCCATTCCCGTCAGCAAAAGGATAGTGAATATACCAAAGATGACCATTTTCATCTGTATGTTCTACTTCATCATTTGCCAAAGCAGTAACGCAACGCGGACACCAATTGATGATATATTTCCCTTTATAAATTAGCCCCTCTTCATACAGAGAGACAAAAACCTCTTTCACAGCTCGCGAAAGCATATCATCCATCGTAAATCGCAAACGATCCCAATCGCAACTTGCCCCTAAAAGTTTCAGCTGGTCTATGATGATATTGCCTTTTTCGTTTTTCCACTGCCAGATTTTTTCCACCAATTTATCGCGACCAAGCTCCTGACGCGTAATTCCTTGCTGGGCAAGTTCTTTTTCCACCATATTTTGAGTGGCAATTCCGGCATGATCAACACCCGGTAACCAGAGCGTAGGTTCGCCTTTCATTCTGTGAAAACGAACGACAACATCTTGCAGAGTATTATTTAGCACATGACCGATATGTAAAATTCCGGTCACATTCGGAGGGGGCATAAGAACGGTAAATGGTTTTTGGGCAGAGTTTTCCCGTGGCTTGAAATAGCCGTTTTCTTCCCAAAACTGATACCATTTCTTTTCCAGGTCTTTAGGTTCAAATGTCTTACTGATTTCCATTTTTGCAGTTACCTCTTTTTTTTGTCGTCGTCTATTGTTTGTTTAAGCATATTATACTTAATTTGAACCAATTCTGAAAAGAGCATTTGGCGTCAAGAAAAAGCTCGTTTACAACTTAACGGCGGAAAATGGAAGCAAGCAGATTTCGCTGATAACGCAGAAAAATCACAATGCAGACGGCGGGGAAGTTTTGACTTACAATTTTCACCTGCCTTCAATCTCTCTACACCCCACCATCTTTTTCACTTCCAACCGCTTTTTAGCTGGTTTCCAAACCGAAAAATTGTGAGTTAAAACAAAAAGTGCAACCGGCGGGGAAGTTTTGACTTACAATTTTCACCTGCCTTCAATCTCTCTACACCCCACCATCTTTTTCACTTCCAACCGCTTTTTAGCTGGTTTCCAAACCGAAAAATTGTGAGTTAAAACAGAAAGTGCAACCGGCGGGGAAGTTTTGACTTACAATTTTCACCTGCCTTCAATGAAACCACACCCCACCATCTTTTTCACTTCCAACCGCTCTTTAGCTGGTTTCCCAACCGAAAAATTGTGAGTTAAAACAGAAAGTGCAACCGGCGGGGAAGTTTTGACTTACAATTTTCACCTGCCTTCAATCTCTCTACACCCCACCATCTTTTTCACTTACAACCGCTTTTTAGCTGGTTTCAAAACCGAAAAATTGTGAGTTAAAACAGAAAGTGCAACCGGCGGGGAAGTTTTGACTTACAATTTTCACCTGCCTTCAATCTCTCTACACCCCACCATCTTTTTCACTTCCAACCGCTCTATGACTGGTTTCCAAACTGAAAAATTGTGAGTTAAAACAGAAAGTGCAACCGGCAGGGAAGTTTTGACTTACAATTTTCACCTGCCTTCAATCTCTCTACACCCCACCATCTTTTTCACTTACAACCGCTCTATGACTGGTTTCCAAACCGAAAAATTGTGAGTTAAAACAGAAAGTGCAACCGGCGGGGAAGTTTTGACTTACAATTTTCACCTGCCTTCAATCTCTCTACACCCCACCATCTTTTTCACTTACAACCGCTTTTTAGCTGGTTTCCAAATCGAAAAATTGTGAGTTAAAACCGAAAGTGCAACCGGCGGGGAAGTTTTGACTTACAATTTTCACCTGCCTTCAATGAAACCACACCCCACCCTCTTTTTCACTTCCAACCGCTCTATAACTGGTTTCCAAACCGAAAAATTGTGAGTTAAAACAGAAAGTGCAACCGGCGGGGAAGTTTTGACTTACAATTTTCACCTGCCTTCAATCTCTCTACACCCCACCATCTTTTTCACTTACAATTGCTTTTTAGCTGGTTTCCAAACCGAAAAATTGTGAGTTAAAACAGAAAGTGCAACCGGCGGGGAAGTTTTGACTTACAATTTTCACCTGCCTTCAATC